>Ga0302325_10003825_pt1 | contig 35193 bp, 19 predicted proteins | sample Palsa_T0_2_FD_201948 | JGI IMG/M metagenome (GOLD analysis project Ga0302325, IMG submission 201948) | Peat permafrost microbial communities from Stordalen Mire near Abisko, Sweden - Palsa_T0_2 | ecosystem: Environmental > Terrestrial > Soil > Palsa > Peat permafrost | place: Sweden: Abisko...
TGGGGCCCCGCCCTGGGGGATTTTCTGGACCACGCGGAAGGATTTCCCGTCGTCGCTTGCCTCGAGGAACTCGTCGGGGTTCGAGACCTTGAACTTGACCGACGTCACGATGTCCAGGTCCCTGGTCGCGATCGTGAGCGACCGGATGGGCTGGGGAACGGGGAATTCAAACTGTATCCAGGCGGGCTCGTCTCCCCCGGGTATCGAGAGGCCGGTGGGCAACGCGGGATTTTCCCCACTCAGGGCTGCGAGGCTGGGCTCGCCGGAGCTGGCGCTCAGCTTGACCGCCAGGGACTCGACGGGAACGTCGCCCATCGGCCGCCTGAACGCCACAACGGCGGCGTCGGCGTAGAAGTGGACCGAGCCGCCGGCGCTGTCGCCGCCGCCAAGATTCTGGAAAAGGCCCGTGTTCGAGGGAGGATGAGCCAGCTGGCCGGTGAAAGGCGCGCCCCCGGCCACCGCCGTCTCGCTCCAGACATACTTCTTCATCCCCTGCGAAGCGGTCACCCAGGGGCCGCCCGTCTCGCTCCATCCCGGGGAGCTCGCGATGGCCTCCTCCATCCCCATCTGGTCGGCAAGTTCGGTCGCGTACTTGAACGCATCCTTCCATTCCGGCCTCATGTAGGCCAGCCGCTTCTCTACGACCTGGGGCGTGTCCAGGCTGGCGTCGAAGTTGTGAAAGCCGCCGATGCCTACCCGGTTCATCCACTCGAGGTCCAGCTTGATTCCCTCCTTCGTGATGTTCCCGTTCATCCAATGCCACCACACGCGGGGCTTGGCGCTCGCGGGCGGATTGGCGAAGCCCTGGGTCAAGGCGTCACCGCCATCCTGCGCGGGTGCGTTGGCGGCAAGCGAGAGGAGGCATAGCAGGGCGATCGCCATGGGCGGCGCCGGACGGTATCTTGGCATGTTCGGGCGGGGTTTCGGGTTGCCGCAGGGCGGGCTTAGGCCGCCGGGCGGAGTGCCGGATGGGGTGCGGGCACGCCGCCGATCCTCTCCGCAAATTGACGAATGGCAAGGCCGGCAGCCAACGCGCCTACGGCGTTGGCGTCGGCCTTGGAGTCGGAGTCGGCCTCGGGGTCGGCGTGGGCAGCCTTGTCGGCGTGGGAGACGGGGATGGCGTCGGCGTCGGAGTGATTCCAGGGGTCGGACTCGGCGCGGGGGTCGGGCTCGGCACCGGCGTCGGAGTCGGCCTCGGGGTCGGCGTAGGCACGCGCGTGGGCGTCGGCGTCGGAGTGATTCCAGGGGTCGGACTCGGCGCGGGGGTCGGGCTCGGCACCGGTGTCGGAGTCGGCCTTGGGGTCGGGGTCGGCGCACGCGTGGGGGTCGGCGACGGGGTTGGCGACGGCGTGTGGGTGGGCGACGGGGTTGGGGTCGGCGAGGGCGTGTGCGTGGGTGACGGCGTCGGCGATGGAGTGGGCGACGGGGTGGGAGTCGGTGTCGGGGTTGGCACGGCGGAGATCTTAGTCACCTCGTAGTTGTCGAACACCATGCGGTCCGCGAAGCCGTTGTTGCTGGACGACACCGTCGACGCGGCCAGGTCTATATTCACCCATCCGTCGGACACCGACGTCCACCCGCTCAAGGTATAGCCGCTTCCATTGATCGACCGACCCGATGCCAGCGTATGGGCCTGGCTGACTGTGACGTCAGTCAAATATGCCCACCAGGTGGCCGTCGGGTAGTCGACCTGGAGCGTGAGATGGTAGACGTCGCCAGAGACCATCGCGACCCCCGTGTCCACGGGAGCCGAACTCGCGTTGTCCTGTACGAAGACCTCTCCGCTTGGGCTGAAGTCGACGATGGAATGGTAGGTGTAGCCCGCCCCGCCCGATGAGCTGCCGGCGTCATATACCTTGTAGGTGAACGATTCGCCGTTGGTGCCCGCGTCCCTCGCGATGGACAGGTCGACGTCAAACTGGACCGCGGGGGTGGGGGAGCCCGTGAGGTTGACGACGTTGCCAGTCCCGGTCCCCGGGAAAATGGAGAGGTCATAGGTTCCCGTCGACGGGCTCAGGACCGCGGTTGTCCCGGCGCCGCCGAGGTAGGCCGCCTGTCCCGTGCCGATGGCCGAACTGGCCAGGACGCCGACTATGGGATCGCTTGTGCCGGAGCCGATGTACGCCGAGCCGGAGGCGAACCCGGAAAAGCCGGGGAAGATCGTGCTGGGACCGGACGGGAATGTATCGAAGGTGATGTCCGTGGCCACGAACGCCCCCGGCGCATTGGACACGAAGACGTCCGCCTCCTGGCTTTGAACGGTGATCACGGACGCGTCGGTGACGTTGACGACATAGGGCCCGGCATCAGAGGGCTGCGCACTGCCCACGAAATACGTCGGGCCTGTGGCTCCCGGTATCGGCCTGCCGAACAGCGTCCATTGGAAGATGATACTTCCCGTGCCCGTGGCTGAAACGCCGACCGAGAATGGCGACCCCTGGGGCGCCGCCGTCGAAACGGGCTGGCTCGTGATCGTAGGTCCCGAGGGCGTAGGCGACGGCGTCGGGGTTATGGTGGGTGTCGGCGTAGGAGAGACGCTTGGCGTGGGACTCGGCGTCGGGCTTGGCGACGGTGTCGGGGTCGGGCTCACGCCGACCGCGATCGGCGAGGAGGTCCCGAAGATGGTTGAATTGACGACGTCGACCGCGCTCACCGTCTTGGTGCCCACCGTGTTCAAGGTGACCGGGAAGGTCCCGACGCCGTTCGTGAGCGTGGAGTCGCCCGGAAGCACCGCGGCGCCGTCGTTGCTCGTGAAGTGGACCGTCCCCGAATAGCTCGGGTCCGTGACGCCGGCCGAATCCGCGGCGCTCACCTGGATATTGAAGGGGCTTCCGGGAGTGACGGATACGGGGACGCTCAAGAGGAACCGGCTCGCTGACCCCGTTGTGTCTATGTAGAAGCCCGTGACCGCCTGGAAATAGGCGATGGAGCCGACAGACGCCGTGATCGCGCTCGAGTTGTAATCCGTCAGGGTGAGATAGGTCAGCTGCGCGAAATAGGTCGTGTCCGGCGCCAGGAACCCGGGCGAGACCGAATAGTTGCTGAAGCCGGGCTGGCTGAGGCTGGCCGGGGGGATGCTGGTCGCCATCTGGTCGATCACCGCGTCGCCGTTGAAATAATAGCCGCCACTGCCATCCGGCTGCACCGGCGAGACCTGGAGCTCCTCGTGGGCCCCGGTGCTGCTGCCGTAGCCGGGAAACGCGTTGAAGTTGATCGTGGCGCCCGCCGTGGCGTTGACGACCAGGTTCCCCGCGCCGTCCCACACGCCGCCCGTGACCGCGGGAGCGGCAGGGTAGGTGTCCGGGCTCAGGTCGAGGACCACGGGTGTACCCGCGACGTTCAAGGTGTAGCTGCCGTCGGGAAACGCCGTGTCCAGGGACGACTGGCTGGAGAAGGAACTCACAACCGGCATGTTGTCGCTGAACTGCCACTGGGTCTCGTCCGTGTTGACCAGCGTGTAGGTCGCCCCCGGGCCGGGAAGCGTCACCGAGGGCGCGGGCGTGAGCCCTGAGAGGTTGCTTCCCTGGACCGTGGCGTCGAAATTGAACGCCCCGCCCGGATCCGCGAGGTTGACCGAGCTGAAGGGCCCCGAGGCCGAGTTCTGGAAGTAGTCCCGCCACTTAGCCACGGAGATGATGGAGTAGCTCGGCGTGGGATTCGAGACCGTGATGGTGGCTGAGGTGCCGGCGATCCCCGAGTTCTGGGAATCCGTCGCCGTGACCGTCTGGCTCCCCACGGTGTTGAGCGTGACAAGGAATTGTCCATTACCTCCGTAGAGCAGGCTGTTCGTCGGCAGGACGGCGGCCCCGTCGCTGCTCGTTATCTGAACGTCCCCGGTATAGTCGGTGACGACGCTGTTGGAGCCGTCCTCGGCCGTGACGGTCACCGTGACGGGCGAATTGACGTTTGCCGTGGACGGCGCGCTGACCACAAGGTGCGTGGCGGCCGTAGAGGCGGGCGTTCCCGTGTTGATGTAGAACCCCGTGTTGTTCTCGAAAACGGCGTATCCGCCGAGGGCCGCCGGGACCGAGAAAGCGTCCAGGTCCGTCAGCTGCCCGTATTCCAATTCCGCGTAGTAAAGGGTGCCCCCTCCCGTCAGGGTGCCGGAGGGTATGTCGAAGCTGGCCGGCGCCGCCGTCGGCGAGGTGGAAGTCCATGTGTTCTTAATAACCGTGTTGCCCTCCTCGGGCTGTCCCTGCGGGCCGCTCGAGAATATGGTCCAGATCTTCACGCTGATATAGCCGCCGCTTCCGCTTCCGTATGCGGAAAAGGCGCTAAAGTTGAGAGTGTTGTCGATGCCGGGATTCAGGACCAGGTTGCCTGCTGCATCCCACGTTCCTCCGGTCACCTGGGGAACCGGGGGATAGGAATCGGGCGAGAGATTCAGCAGCACCGATGTCAACCCCAGGTTCAGCGTGTAGCCTCCGTCTGGGAAGGCCGAGTCCATGGCCGCCTTGGACGTGAACGTCGTGATAGGAAGCCCCTGATTACTGAAGGCCCAATCCGCGCTGTCCGGGTTTTCCATGGGGTAGGTTGTCGCGCCGCCTGGCAACGCCAGCTGCGGCGTGGGAGTCAGGCCGCTCAGGTTGCTGCCATTGATCGAAACGTTGACATTGAAGGCACCGACCTCCGACCCGAGATTGTTCCCGATCACGGGCGCGGAGGAGGAGTTCTGGACGTAACCCTGCGTCTTGCTGATCCCGTAGCTTTCGAAGGAGGGCGTTCCCGTGTACGTCGGGCCGCCGCTCACCTGGACGATGGCCGAGGTGCCCTTGAGGCTCGGCGAGCCCGTGTCATGGGCCTTGATGGTCTGCTCGCCGGAGGTGTTGAGCGTCACCGACACGGTTGCGGTGCCGCTTGCAAGCGTCGTGTTGCCGGGGAGGGTCGCCGCGGAGTCGGTGCTCGTGAAGCCCACGGTGTTCCCGGCGCTGGTCACCGGCGTGTTGTAGGCGTCGAGCGCGGTCACGGTGACCATGAATCCCATGCCCGGGTTCGCGGACAGGGGCGCGCTCACCGCGAAGTGCGTCACCGCTCCCGCCACGGTCGGCGTCAGGTAATAGGCGTGGTTGTCGCTCCCAACGGCGAGGATGCGCCCGAAGTCATCGATGGCCACCGCGTTCACCAGCGTCGCGCCCAAGCTCACCAGGGTGTTCAGGTCGACGAGCCCGCCGCTGGCGTGGATGAAGGCGTCGTAGGCGCCGCCGCCCGGGGCCAGGTTGGACTGCCCGACAACGGCCCCGTACTTGTTGACCGCGTTCGCGTAGATCATGTCGCCCGTACCCAGAGTCCCTATGTCCGCCATGATAGCGTTCTTGTAGATGAACGAATGCACGATCGTGGCGTCGGGCGCCGTGTTGCTCGCGATCCCCACCACGGTCAGGCTGTTGTTCACGCCGGTGGCCTGGCTGTAGGGATAGCTGGTACCGAGCGCTCCCAGGTTCGTGACGCTTCCATTGGCAAAGAGGGCCGCCTGGGTCTTGCCGGTTGAAAGATCGGAAAGGCCCACTATGAACCCGTTCTTGCTGATGGCCTCGGCGACGCTTTTCGTCCCGCCCGCCGTCCCCAGGTCGGTCATGGTCGAGCCGCTGTAGCTGAAGGCGTGCTTCGCCGAGCTGCTCAAGGGGTTGGAGAATCCGACGATGGTGCCACTGTTGTTGATCGCGAAGGCCTGGCTGTTCGTCCCGCCGAGCGTGCCCAGGTTGGTCATGGCCGACCCATTGTAGCTGAAAGCGTGCATAGCCGCCTCTCCGCTCGTCGTCGCCCATCCGACAACGGTGCCCGAGTCGTTGATCCCGTAAGCGAGCGCGTTGGCGCCTCCCAGTGTGTTGCCAATTTCGACATTCGTTCCCGGACTCGAGTTCGCGATGGCGGCGTATTCGAACGCGTAGGACGTCGAGCCGCCGGTTATGTCCTGGCCGACGACGATGCCGTTGTCGTTCATGCCATAGACAGAGCTAAAGGGCGATGTGGATCCCGCGATCGTCCCGAGATCCTTCACCGAATAATATTGGGCCCTGACGGACGCCGGGGCGAAAGCAATTGCGGCAAGCAAGCCTGCCAGAAGTTTTTTCTTCATGAATCGGATCCGCGTCTTGGCGACATGGATGCAGTTGGGGCGTGGACGTTTTAATCCGGCCGCCCGCGAGGCCTTGAGGTCGAAGTCTCGCGGGTAGCCGGAAGGAAGCTGGGACAACGCCAATCCCTTGCGGATGCCCGAATAGAGTCAAAGCCTTTTACATCATTCTTACAAACGCGGCGATTACGGGCATTGACGTTCCTGTCTCGCCTCCCGGCCCCCGGAAAAAATGGAGGAGGCCGAGCAGGGCTTAAGCACTAAATACCAGGCCTATGCCAAAGCACGCCGCGGACATCTACTGATTCCCGGGCAGGGCAAAGGCGAGGTAGGAGTCGCCGCTCTTCGTGCCCAGCTTGCCGCCGCCGCAGGCGATGACGACATACTGCTTTCCCGCCACTTCATAAGTGGAGGGGCTCGCGTAGCCGGCCGCCGGCAGCTTCACCTCCCAGAGCAGGCGGCCCGTCTTCCGGTCGAACGCGTGGAACATCTCGTCCCGGCTGGCCCCGATGAACACGATCCCCCCGGCGGTGACAAGCGGGCCGCCGTAGTTCTCGGTTCCCGTGGGGGGGACGCCCTTGGCCTTGAGCTCGGGATATTCTCCCAGGGTCACGCGCCAGACGTAGTCGCCGGTGTTGAGGTCGATCGCGTTCAGGGTGCCCCACGGCGGCTTCACGGCGGGATAGCCGTCCGGGTCCAGGAAGCGGTTGTAGCCGGTGTGGGTGAAGGGCGAGGGCGGAACCGTGTCGGTCCCCTCGTCGGTCAGGTAGGTCTTCCAGGCGCCCGGGTCGACCGGCGCCTCCGTCTGCTTTTCCCCCATGAGATAGCTGACGACAGCGTTCCTCTGCTGCTCGGACAGGAATCCCCAGGAGGGCATCACCTTGCGCCCCTTAGTGACCACCTCCGTGATCTGCTCGCGAGTGAGGCGACTCTTGATGTCGACAAGGGAGGGGATGTTGCCGGCTGCGTTGCCGCGGCGGTCCGCGCCGTGGCAGCCCGTGCAGTCCTGGAGGTAGACCTGCTGGCCGAGCGACGTCGCGCCGGTTGCGTCGATCATGTTGAGCACCCACGGCATCTCGGACGAGTTGACATAGAGGATGCCGTCGGGATCGGCGGCCGCCCCTCCCCATTCCGCCCCGCCGTCGAAGCCGGGGAAGATGATCGTTCCCTCCTTGCTGGGAGGGGAGAAGGGCACGTGCGACCGCAGCCTCGAGAAGCGCTCGAGCACGGCCCGGTGCGCCTCGGGCGTCCTGTCGGTTATCTGGTCGGCCGAGAACACCTGTCGGGCGAAGGGCTCGGGTTTCAGCGGCAGCGGCTGGGTGGGGGAGGCCACCTCGCCGGCGAGGTCCGAGCTCGGCACCGCGATCTCATGCACCGGGAACAGGTGCTCGCCCGTCACGCGGTTGAACACCCAGACGTGCCCGCTCTTTGTGGTCTCCTCCACCGCGGGGATGTCATGGCCGTCGCGGTGGACCGTGAGCAGCGTCGGCGGCGACGGGGGATCGCGGTCCCAGAGGTCGTGGTGGGTCATCTGGTAGTACCAGACGACCTTTCCGGTCGCGGCGTCCAGGGTGACAAGGCAGTCCGCATAGAGGTCGTTTCCCGGACGGTTGCCGCCATAGAAGTCGAAGGTCGCCGAGCCGATCGGGCAGAAAACGAGCCCGCGCTCGTCGTCGACCGTCATGCCGGGCCACGCATTGACTCCGCCCTCGTGCTTCCAGGCCTCCGGGGGCCACTCGTCGTAGTGGGCCTCCCCGGGGTAGGGTATGGCGTGGAAGATCCACGCCATCTTGCCGGTCCTCACGTCGTAGGCACGGACGTGCCCGGGGGCCGCGGGCGCGGGCCCCTCGCCCACGCGCATGGAAATGATGATCAGGTTGCGGTAGATGACGCCGGGCGTGTTGCACTGGATGGCCAGGCCGCGGACGTCGCGCCCAAGGTTCTCCGACAGGTCCACCCTCCCGTGGTCGCCAAACCCGTCGATCAGCTTGCCGGTGCCGGCGTCGACCGCGTGCAGCCAGTGGCCGTTCCCAAAGAGAATGCGGCGGTCGTCGCCGTCGGCCCAGTAGGCCAGGCCGCGGTTGACGCCGTTCGCGTCCAGCGGCTCGAAGCGCCACAGCTCGCGCCCCGTGGCGGCGTCGAGCGCGAAGAGGTTCATCTGGGCCGAGGTGCCGTAGAGCACGCCGCCGATGATGAGCGGGTTGCACTGGATCTGGGAGGTGTCGGGGCGCGCGCCGTTGCCCTGCCAGGTCCACGCGACCTGCAGCTGCTTCACGTTGTCCGGCGTGATCTGGGCCAGCGTCGAGTAATGGCTCGCGGCCTTGTCGCCCAGGTAGGCGGGCCAGTCGCGCCCGGCATACCCGGGGTCGGGCGCGGCGGACAGGCTCAGGGCGGCAAAAAAAACGGCGAACGAAACCAGGGGCGGGTTGCGCATGGGCCGAAGTTGAGGGAAAGCCGCCTGCGTTGCCAAGCCGAGACCTGAGTCTCGGAGCGCGCCGCGCCGGAGTCGGCTTTGGTCTGGCCAGAGCGCCGTCGCCGCCCCAAGGTCGACCCCGCTCGCCGCTTCATGGCAGACAGCTCCCAAACCGCGAGCCCGCAAAGGGCTGTCTTTCTCAGCTACGCTCGCGAGGACACCGCTGCCGCCAGCCGCATCGCCGAGGCCCTGCGAAGCCACGGCGTGGAGGTGTGGTTCGACCAGAGCGAGCTCCGGGGAGGCGACGCCTGGGACCAGAAGATCCGCAGGCAGATAGACGCCTGCGCGCTCTTCATCCCGCTCATCTCCCGGCACACCGAGGAGCGCGGCAAGGGGTATTTCCGGCTTGAGTGGAAATTGGCCGTGGAGCAGACGCACCTCCTCCTCGAGGGAGTCCCCTTCATCGTGCCCGTCGTCGTGGACGACGCGCCGGACTCCGCCGCCGCGGTGCCCGCCGAGTTTCGGCGCGTGCAGTGGACGCGCATGCCCGGGGCGCTGCCGTCCCAGCAATTCGTCGAGCGCGTAAGGCTGCTGCTTGATGGGCCGAGGAACCTGAAGGATGCCGGCGGGGCCCCCCGGCCGGTCCCTGAGGGCAAGCCAACCGGATCTTTCTCCAAGGGCCGGTTCTCCGGCTGGGCGTGGGGCGTCGTTGCCGGGATCGTCATCGCCGCAGGCGCATATTTCGCGGTTTCCCGCAGGCCCGCGGCGCCTGCGTCCTCTGTGGCGGCGGAGACGGCCGCGAGCGCTTCCGCTCCGGCGGCGCCAAAGCCCGATGACAAGTCGATCGCGGTGCTTCCGTTCGACAACATGAGCGATGACAAGGACAACGCGTTCTTCACCGACGGCATCCAGGAGGACATCCTGACCAACCTTGCCATGGTCCACGAGATCCGGGTCGTCTCGCGGACCTCCGTGGAGCGATACCGCGACACGAAGAAACCCATAGGGCAGATCGCCTCCGAGCTGGGTGTCACGTACATCCTCGAGGGGAGCGTGCGCCGCTCGGGAAACAAGGTGCGCGTGACAGGCCAGCTGATCCATGCCACCACGGACGAGCACGTCTGGGCGAAAGCCTATGACCGCGATCTTACCGACATCTTTGCGATCCAGTCCGAGCTCGCACAGGACATCGCGGCCGAGCTCAAGGCGGCCCTTTCGCCCGAGGAAAAGGCGATGCTCGAGCGCAAGCCGACGGAGAACACGGAAGCCTACGACCTCTATCTGCGCGCCCGAACCAAGGACGACACAAAGGCCAACGATTCAAACGAGAAGAGGGACCTCCTTCAGAAGGCCGTCGCCCTTGACCCTGCGTTTGCGCGCGCGTGGGGCGAACTGGCGCACAGCTATGCCTACGGGGCATTCCATTTTCACGAGGGAATGGATGACCTGAAGGTCAAGGCGAAGGACGCCATTGACCGGGCGGTGCAGCTTGCGCCTGAGGATCCCGAGGTCATCGGCGCCCAAGGGGACTACTACTATTATGCCTACCGCGACTATGTCCGGGCCAACGAACGGTACCAGCGGCTCGCGCTGATGCGGCCCAATGATGCCGGCGTCTTCTCGTCGCTTGGGCTGATCCAGCGCCGCCAGGGCAGGTGGGCGGAGTCGCTCGTCAACCTGCGCCGCGCCACCGAGCTGGACGTCGCCAACGTCGCCTACCTGACAAATCTGATATCGAGCCTGGAGGCGGCGCGGCGCTACGGGGAGCAGGCGGACGCATGGCGCAGGATGGCCGCGATTAAGCCGGGCGACCTCGAGGCGCCCTTCAACGCCGCCGAGACGGCATTCTTTGCAACGGGTTCAACTCGGGAGACGGAGGCATTCCTTGGCAACCTGACTCCGGAGGAGGCCGCTTCACCGCTGGGGATGGATATCCGTGCCGAGTGGGCGCTCCAGGTCGGCAACTTTGCCGAGGTGATCCGCCTATCGCGTGTTCGGCCCTACACCGACTTGAGCCCGTTCCAGCATTGGGAACAGGACGTGATGGTCGCCCGGATCATCTACCTGGGAGGAGACCAGGCTGCGGCGCTTGCCCGGCTCGGTAATGTACCCGACGAGATGCCCAAGCGCCTCGAGCGCGAGCCGAAGAATCCCCGCATCCGATTGATGGAGGCTTATGTGGAACTCATTCAGGGCCGCACCGCAGACTCGGTGCGCTCGGGCGATCGCGCTGTTGAGCTCATTCCGGAGGCGACGGACGCTGTCGAGTCCCCCCTCTACGCATCGATGGTCGCCATCAACGATGATCACGCCGGTGAGAAGGAGAAGGCCCTTGCCGAATATGCCCGCCTGCTGCGAGACCCCGGCTCGATCCTGAACGTCTACACCAGGAAACACGACGCATTCAGCAAGCTTCACGGGGACCCGCGCTTTGAGGCCCTTCTCGATGACCCGGCAAACAACGCGCCGCTGTTCTGACATCCCTCCCGCCAGCGCCAGATCAGGGGATTATTGACACGACCACGTCCTTGCTGACCGCAGTGCCCTCTTGGTTTCGGGCCAAGGCAACATAATGACCGGCGTCGCCGTCCGACACATCCTTGAGCGCGAGCACAGGCAGGTACGCCCCGGAAATCTCATTGCCGTTGTGCAGCCATTTGAACTCCAAGGGTCCCGTGCCGGAAGCCGAGACGGCCAGTGTCAGGTCCTGGCCCGCCTTCGCGCTGACCGCCGGATCCGGTTCAAGGCTGAACACCGGAACCGTGGCCCCCTTTATTCCGAATGACAGGGACGAGGGCGCCACACGCAGCCCGGCAATCCTGTCCGACACCCTGTGCCCGCGCAGGTCGTCCGCCGTCGCTATGAAGGCCAGCTCCTCGCCCGGGGCAAGGTCGGCCGGTGGGCGCCAGAAGACGCGGTAGGGCGGGGTGTCGTCCGTGCCCAACAACTCAAACTGTCCCGGGCGGGAGGCGCGCTCCATCACAAAGGTCACCTCGGCAAACCCGTCGCCGCCCGTGACGTCGGCGCGCAGTTCCTGGCGCTCGGTGATGACCTGCCCGACCACGCTTCGCTGGCTGAACACAAGGTTTGAGCCCGGGCCGGGCGCGTCGAAACGAATCGAGGGCGGTGAGCCCGCGGTCGACAGCGGCGCCAGGGCCTTCAAGATGACGCACTGCAGCGGGGCCAGCTGCAGGGTTAAGGTCCCGTCGGTCGCAACCGGCGGCGGACCGCTTACCAGATTGGGGTTCCGGGAGTCGAAAACGGTCGCAAAGCCGGCCCCGGCGGGCTGGCACGTGGCCAGTGTCGTGGAAACGGTCTCGGTCCGGGAGTTGCTCATGGCCACCAGGAATTCAACGCGCTCGCTGCGCTCGATGCGAGAAAAGGCGAACACGTGGGGCTCGTGGCTCTCGCGGACCAGCATCGCCCCGCGGGAAAGCGCCGGGCTCGCCGTCCGCAGGGCGGCAAGCGCCCGGATCGCGCGGTAGAAGGGGTGGGTGGTGTCGAACTTGTCGTCGGAGCCCCTGCGCGTGGTGCCGAGGAGAGCGAGGTCCCGGAACTTCGGCGCCCTCGAGGGAAACATGTCCTCGCGCGCCCCCATGTCGTTCCCGATGCCGACCATGCCCTGCTCGTCCCCGTAGTAGATGACGGGCTGCCCCCGGACCGTGAGCAGGAGCTCCTGGCCGAGGAGAAAGAGGTCGCACATCCGGCCCGCGTCGGCCCCCGGGTTGTCCACCTTCAGGAAGTACCCGAAACGCCCGTCGTCGTGGTTGCTGATGAAGGTCGTTGCGCCCTGGGCGTTGCTGGCCGGCCCCGTGTACCAGGCGTCCCTCTCGAAGAGGTTCGCCAGGCCCGATGCGTCGTGCCCGAGGGAGACAAAGTCGCGTGCGCCGTCGTAGAAGCCGAAGTCGAGGACGGCGTCCAGGTTTCCGGTCGTCGAGAACTCGCTCATGAGGGCCGTGTCCCCGGTGTGGTCTGCCACCTCGCCAAACTGGAAGAAGTCCGGCCGGCCGAGCTCCCGCGCCCTGGCGCGGATCGCCGGCGCAAAGGCCTCCCAGAATTCCAGGTTGACGTGCTTCACCGTGTCGATCCGGTAGCCGTCGATGCCGTAGCGCTCCATCCACCGGCTGTAGACATCGATGAACCCGCGGACGACCCTCGGACTCTCCGTGAACAGGTCGTCCAGCCCGACGAAGTCGCCGTCCATCGAGCTTTCGCCCGTGAAGGTGCTGTTGCCGCGGTTGTGGTAGAGGGTGACGTCGTTGAGCCACGCGGGTCCCTTTGAGCGGGCCTCCCCGGGAGACACGACGGGCACGTGCGCGAAGCTCCTCTCGGCGGAGAGACGGGGGAAGTCGGCCCCCGAGCCCAGGCCGTCGTAGGCGACCTTGTGGGGGTCGAAGGGTTTGCCATCGGCGTCGCGGTACGGAGCGTGCTCCATGTCGATGTACGTGGTCGTGCCGTCCCTGTACTTTATGACGTCCGCGGTGTGGTTCGCCACGATGTCGAGGTACACGCGCAGGCCGCGGGCATGCGCCTGCGACACGAACTCGCGGAACTCGGCCTCGGTCCCGAGGTGCGGGTCGATCGCGGTGAAGTCGAGGATCCAGTAGCCGTGGTAGCCCGCGGTGCCGTCCTGCATGGGCTTGTTCTTGAACGGGGGCGTGATCCAGATGGCCGTCACCCCGAGACCCTTGATGTAGTCGAGCTTTGACGTGAGGCCGACCAAGTCGCCGCCGTGGTAGTGGGAGATTCGGGTCGGATCGAAGCCACTGACGTCCGGTCCGCCGGCGATGCCGCCCGCGTCGTTGGCCGTCGATCCGTTCGCGAACCGGTCCGTCAGCACGAAATAGAAGACCTGGCCGGCGCCCGGGTGGGTGTAGCGCGGCACGCTGACCAACTCCGGCTGGCCGCTGGCGCGCAGCCCCGCCCCCGCGAGAAACAGCGCAATGAGCAGAGCGTGGGGAAGGTGGCGCCGCGCCCGCCCTGATAGCCGCGGGCAATGGCAGGCGCCTGATGCCGTCGCCTTGGGGTTGGGGGCCATTGCGACGGAGTGTGAAATCCCCGACGGCGGAGTCAAAAATTGGCTCTTGGAAAATACATAGGCCATGAGGACAAAACCGTGGCGGTGCCTGGGCGGAATCCCTAGCGAAGGAGCTCGGCCGGGATATGCCCGGAGAGCCGCAGCGAAGCGGCGCCCCGGAGGTCGTCGGCGCTTGCCGGGGCAAGCTGCAGCGCACGCTGCCAGTGCTCGCGCGCCAGGTCATGGTCGCCGTCCTGGTACGCGACGTCCCCCAGGCTGAGCTGGATGGACGGCTCGGACGGATCGATGGCGCTCATCCTCGCCAGCGCGGCCAGGGCGCCCTTGAAATCCCCCGTGCGCCTGCAGACATTGGCCTTGAGGGAGTAGCCCCGGAGGCCCTCCGGGACGAGGCGGATGGATGCCTCGGCGAACTTGACCGCGCTCGGGTATTGCCCGCGGGAGGCCTCCATGCTCCCGGCCGTCAGGTAGGCCGTGTCGAGCATCCGCGTGAGGCGCTCCCGGGCGGGGTTGCCCTTCTGGACTACCGCGAGAGCCTGCTCGAGCGGGGCGATGGCCGACCACGGATCCGATTTTTCCATGTAAAACTGCCCCAGGAGGCCCCGCGAATCGACGTCGCTCGGGAACACCCTGGCCACGCGCATGAGGCACTGCGCGGCCGCGTCGCGCTCCCCTGAGGACCAGAGGATCTGCACCATGCTCATGTTCGGCATGTAGAGGTAGGGATCCTCCCGCAGGACCTCGGAGAGGAGGCTCCGGGCCAGCTTCTCGTCCTTCATCCTCACCGCGACCTCTGAGTAGGAAAGGAGGATGGGGACCGAGCGCGGCATTTTCGAGTGGTAGTCGGCGAGGAGCGCGGCGGCCTCCGCGGCCTTGCCCTCGGTGAGGAGCGCGGCCACGAGGAGCGGGCAGATCCTCTCCGGGTCGCCGCCGCGCTTGAGCGCCGTCTTGTACTCCTCCACGGCCTCCGGGTAGTGGCCGGCCTCCTTCTGGGACCAGCCATGGAGCATGGGGGGGATCCAGCCGCCGGGATTGAGCTCCTCGAGCCGGTCCAGGAGGGGGAGCGCCTCGTCCATCTGGCCGGCCAGTCGGTATTCCTCAAAGGCGATGCCCAGCCTCTGGAGGTCGTAGCAGTCGACCAGCATGAACTTCATCCAGGGATCGGACGGGACTGGCTCGTGGGTCTGCCGGCCCAGCTGCCTCATGGCGGCCGCGCCCTCGGCGTCGCCCCGGCGGTCGAGCAGCTGCGCAAGCAGGGCAGAGCCCGAGGTCGATTCCGGATGGCGGGCCACCAGCGTTCTCAGCCGGGCGACGGCGCCGTCATCGTCGCCCCGCTGGAGCTCCACGCGCGCCATCCCGAAGGACGCCTGCGGCTGGTCCGCCTCCCCCGCGAGGACGGCCGCGTACTCCTTCGCCGCCTCGTCCGCGAGTCCGCCCTTGAAGAGGGCGTCGGCCAGCGCGAGGCGTGCCGGGACATATCCCGGCTCGGACACAAGCTCGGCCCGGAGCTCGGCCTGCGCCCTCGGAAGGTCGCTCTCATCCTGCGCGATGGCGGCAAGGCAGTAATGATCGCGCGCGGTCAGCCCGTCCCGGGAGGCCGCGATGACGCCGTAGCACTCCCGCGCCTCGGCGAAGAGCCGGTTCGCCTGGTAGAGGTGCGCCAGGTCCCGCACGCTGTCGGCGGCGCGGCCCCTCGAGTCGGCCCTTTCCCGCGCGCCCTGGAGCGCCTTGTTGAACGGGGCCGGGAGATTGCCGTACACGGCCGGGGCCGGCAGGCGCGGCCGGTGGCTCAGGCGGGCAATCGCGAAGATCGAGGCGAGCCCAATGGCCGCGGCGCACACTGCGGCCCACTGGAATGTTCGCCGTCTGGTCATTTTGTGCGCAGCCATCCTTGGGGCGGATCGCGCGCGGCGCAAGTTCGGGACCGCCGGTTGACACGCAACGCCGGTGCGACGCAGCATGGACGATCCCCTTGAGCGCCGACTCCTCCCCGACGTCACGCAAGCCACACCGACCGCCGCGGGCGCCGTCGAGGGTCTGGGTCCACCGCGCGCTCGCGGCGGTCGCCGTGCCGGCCCTTCTCCTCCTCGGGCTCGAGGGAGGCCTGCGCCTGGCGGGCTTCGGCCAGTCGGTCCATTTCCTGATTCCGGACGAGAAGCCGGGTTATTTCCGGACGAACCCGGACTTCGTGGGCTCCTTCATGCCGAGCAGCTTCGACCTGAGGCCGCTCAATTTCCGCATCGCCGCCCGCAAGCCGCCCAACACGGTGCGGATCGTCGTCCTCGGCGAGTCGGCCGCGCAGGGGATTCCCGTGCCGTCCTTCGGCTTCGCGGCGCAGTTGCGCGCGCAGCTGCGCGCAAGGTACCCGGACAGGGACATAGAGGTCCTCAACACGGGTATCGTGGCGATCAACTCCCACGTGGTCTACCAGATCGCCCGGGAGATGGCAGGCTTCTCCCCCGATCTCTTCGTCGTCTACATGGGCAACAACGAGGTCGTCGGGCCCTACGGGCCCGGCTGCGCCTACCTATCCCAGATGCCCCCGCTCTGGGTCATCCGCCTCAGCGTGTTCGCGAGGTCCACGAGGATCGGGCAGCTGATGTTGGCCGCCGTCGGCCGGCTGGCCGGGGGCGGCCGTCCGCCGGCCGAGTGGGGCGGCATGGCGATGTTCGTGAACAGCGCCGTGGCCGGCGACGATCCCAGGCTTGGCGCCGTCTACCGCAACTTCGAGGCCAACCTGAGGGACATTGTCGGCGTGGCGGCGCGCTCCGGGGCCCGGACCGTGCTCTGCACGGTCGCCTCGAACTTGAAGGACTGCGCCCCGCTGCTCTCGCTTCACCGCGCGGGGCTCTCCGAGCCCGAGCTTTCGGCATGGTCCCGCGCGTTCAACAGGGGACGGATCGAGTGGCTGCTGGGCAAGGACGAGCCCGCGCGCGCCGATCTGGCCGAGGCCCTGCGCATCGACCCCCAGTACGCCGACACTGCGTTCATGCTGGGCTCGATTGAACTCAGCTCAGGCGACGTCGCGGGCGCCCGGCGCCACCTTGTCGACGCCGCGCATTGGGACGCGCTTCGCTTCAGGCCGGACCCCAGGATCAACGAGATCATAAGGGAGGTTGCGACAGGGGGCGGCGGGAGCGTCCGCCTGCTTGACGCCGCGCTCCAGATGGGTTCCGACCCGGCATCGGGCGCCCGTCCCGCCGGCAGGGAGCTTTTCTTCGAGCACGTTCATTTCGACTGGGACGGAAACTTCGAGCTCGCTCGCTCGATGGCCGAGGCCTCAGAGGAAGCCCTATATGGGGCCCGCAAGGGCGCCCATCGCTGGCTCGACTCGGGTGCCTGTGCCGCGGCCCTCGCCTACACGGCCCATGAGCGGCAGAACGTGCTGCAGAAGATCGCCACGATCATCCAGAATCCGCCCTTCACGAACCAGCTCACCTACTGCGACGACGAGGCGCGCCTGGCCCGGGAACTCGCGCTCGCCAAGGCCGACCGCGAGGACCCGGGGAAGCTGGGGCAGGCAAAGGCGGCCGTGGACGCCGCAAGCGCGGCGGACGCCGGGAACGCCGACCTCGCGAAGATAGGGGAGGAGATCGACGACGACCTGGGGGACATCGCCGGGGCGCTTGAGCAGGCGCGGCGCGCCGAGGACCTGCAGCCGAGGAGCTTCGCGCTCGCGACCGACGAGGCGATCAAGCTCTCGCGCCTCGGCCGGTACGGCGAGGCCGAGGGGCTCCTGAGGCGGACCGCCGCCACGTGCGCGCCCAGGGACGTCGCGGCGATGGCGCCCGCGTTTGCGGATCTCTTCACGCGGACGAAGCGCCTCGCGGACGGGACGCGCTACCTCGATGGTCAAATTGCGCGGCGCCCCAACGACGAGAGCCTGCGGCTCCTGCGGGGCCGCCTCCTGGGGCTTGCGGGGGACAGGGCCGGAGCCGAGGGGGAATACCGCCGTGTGCTGGTCTCCGACCCGGCGAGCCAGGCCGCGCTCGAGGCGCTCGTGGGCCTGCTGGGCGAGACCGGGCGCACCGACGCGGCGCAGACGGAGTGCCTCGATGTCGCGGACCGCCAGCCGAGGAACCTGGCCAACAACCTGCGCGCCGCCATTATCTACGACACGCGCGGGGACGAGGCGCATGCGGTCCAGTGCCTCCTGGCGGCCGAGCGGAGCGGGCCGGTGACGGCCGCCGTCGAGCTTCAGCTTGCGCGGAAATTGTTCGGACTCCACAGGCTCGACGAGACGCTGACCCACCTCGCCGAGGCCAGGCGGATCTCGCTCCACGAGGGAGATCCCGCGGCGACGGCCGCGATCAGCCGGGCGATCGACAGCCTCTGGTCGCAGCTGCACGGAGGATAGGGGCGTCTCCGGAAATCGGGGACGCGCGGGCGAATTCGAGGGTTTTTTTGGGCGGCGAATCCGCTCGCGTTCCCCCGGCAGCCCGCCGGCCAAAATGCCTTTCGGTTGCGGTCAATTGGGCGCCGATCGCGGTTTTTTCCGGTTCATCTCGGTTTTTTGAAGGAGTTCAAGGTAGCGAAAGACGCGGCGCGCTGGATTCTGGAAGCGTAACGGAGGCCTCCAGTTTCCGCTCCTTGCCCCGATCCCCCCAAGCAAACGTCCAGAACCGCCGGCCCGCCAAGCGCGGCCGGTCCGCAGCTACGCGTTGTTTACCCTAACATGCACAACCCAACATCGAGAAGCATCCCACGCGCGGGCCGATTCCGGCTCGCTATCGCACTCCTATCGACCGCGGCCGCCGGCGCCGCCGCGTTCGCGCAGGCCACAGGCGCACCCGCTGCGACCACGACGACAACCACGACCACCGCCACCACCAGCACAACAAGCAGCCAGCCGACATCGAGTTCCGAGAGCCCGGTCATGCTGAGCGAATTCACGGTCAACGGATCGTACGCGAGCAGCCTCGAGATGGCGGCCCAGGAAAAGCAGGCCGCCCCCGGCATCGTCGAGGTCATAGCACCCGAGGACATCGGCGTGCTTCCCGACGTCAGCATCGCGGATGACCTCGTGCGCCTGACGGGCGTCACCAGCCAGCGCGTCAACGGCCGCAACCAGGAGATCACCATCCGCGGCCTCGACCCGGACTTCAACGTCGGCCTCCTAGACGGCGTCGAGCAGGCGACGACGGGCGACAACCGCGACGTGCAGTATGACCAATATCCCTCGGCCCTCGTGGGAGGGGTGGTCGTCTACAAGTCCGGCGTGGCCGACTTGCTGGGCGGCATTGGCGGCACGGTCGACCTGCAGACGACGTCGCCTTTGAGCTTCGACCACCGGGTCGTCGCCCTCGACGCCTACTACAACTGGACGAGCTTGGGCCAGCTCACGCCGGGCCAGAAAGTCGGCGGCGAGGACTACTCCGCCTCCTACATCGACCAGTTCGCGAACGGCACCGAGGGAATCTTCGTGGGCTATGCCCATAGGGAAGATCCCTACGAGGGCCAGCAGTTCCAGGCCTGGGGCTACCCCACTGCCTCCGACGGCAACCTCGTCCTCGGCGGCATGAGGATCTACGTCTCGAACGACCTCCTGAAGAGCGACTCCGCGGTCGCCGTCATCGAGAGCAAGCCGAACGACTCCATCCACAGCAAGATTGACCTCTTCTACTCCTATTCCGACGAGAACCAGCTACTGAGGGGCATGGAGGTCCCGATGGCGGAGTGGAGCAGCGCCGTCCTCCAGCCAGGCTACACGGCGACCAACGGTCTGATCACCAACTACACCCTCACGAACATCCAGCCGGTCGTGCGAAACATGGTCACGCAGACGGAGTCCCACCTGGCCTCCGTGATCTGGAACCTCGATCTCCTCGAAAAGTCGGACTGGCCGGTGAAGTTCCAGGCGGGCTGGTCCTCGGCCTCGCAGCGGCAGGAGGTCCTTGAGACCTACTCCGGCCTCGGCTTCGCAGGCGGTGCCACGGACGCGGACACGTTCATGGTAACCCAGAACGCCGGCTCGAACCCCCCGTCGATCGTCTCGAGCACCAACTACGCCGACGCGAGCCTGTTCACGCTCACCGACCCGCAGGGCTGGGGCACGGGCGTCTTCCCGGTCACCGGAATGGAGGGCTACCTGAAGTACTTCATCAGCTACGACGTCGCCGACTCGTTCAAGCTGTCGACCACGCACGAGCTGGACGCGTCTATCTTCAAGGACGTCGAGGTTGGACTGAGCTACAGCCAGCGCTTCAAGCAGTTCGGCCAGAACCCCTCGGGCTACCTCGTCAATGCAGACGGCAAGCCCCAGGCGGCGCTGCCTCCGCTCATCGGCACGACAAACCTAGGCTTCATCGGCAACCTGCACCCGATCGCCTATGATCCGAACGCCGCCCTCAACGGCGGGCTCTACACCTTCGAGCCCAACCCGAATCCCGGCAGCTGGGAGGGCGACAACTACAACGTCTGGGAGGACGTCACGCGCCCCTTCGTCAAGTTCGACCTGAAGGGCAACCTGTTCGGGCTGCCCTTTGACGGGAACATCGGGGCCACCGGGGACTTCGCGAGCCAGAACTCCACCGGACTCTCCGGAAACGGCGGCAATACCGTGGTTCCCGTCTCCGGCGGCGCGAGCTATGCGGACGTCCTGCCCAGCCTGAACCTGATCTTCAGGGCCACCCCCAACGACCTGATCCGGTTCTTCGCCGGGAGGCAGGAGATGCGGCCGACCATGTACCAGATGCGGGACTCGCGCGACTACGGCTACAACGCCGCGAACGCCCTCTCGGACATCAACAGCCCGTGGAGCGGCACGAGCGGAAACCCCGGCATCCGCCCGTGGGTGGCGGACTCCGTCGACCTCGACTACGAGCACTACTTCGCGCACGGCGGGGGCTACGTCTCGCTGGCCGTCTTCGAGAAGAAGCTCCTGAGCTACATCTACCAGCAGAACACGGTGACCAACTTCGCGGGCTACCCCTACACGTCGGTCGCGCCTCCCCTCCTCAATGAGGGCATCACCTCCGAATACGTGAACGGCCAGGGCGGCAACCTGAGCGGCGTCGAGGCCACGGTCCAGGTGACCAGCGATCTCATAACCGGCGGGGCCGTCCGCGGCTTCGGCCTCCAGCTGAACGGCCTCATCGTTGACAGCAGCATCAAGCCCTGGGGCCCGACGAACCCCAGCGCGCCCCTTCCCGACCTTTCGAAGAAGAGCGCGAACGTGCAGCTCTTCTACGAGGGCTACGGCTTCACGGCCCGCGTCAGCGAGCACTACCAGTCGGAGGAGAGGGACTACATCGTCCAGTTTGGCGCTCCGACCTTCGCGTCACTGGGGACGCCCGGCGACGGCTTCTCCGAGGAGCAGCCGTACCACTCGATCGACGCCCAGGTCCAGTACGCATTCAAGAGCGGCCCGCTCAAGGGCCTCACCCTCTACCTCGAGGGCAGGAACCTGAACAACGCGGCCTCGATCTCCTACAACAACGGGGACTCGCGCCAGCTCGTGAATTGGCAGAAGTACGGCGCGTTCTACAGGTCGGGAGTGTCCTACAAGTTCTAAGCTCTTCCGGACGGGGACGTCTGGCGTGTGAGACATATAAAGCGGCCACTGGATCGGATCTGGTGGCCGCTTTTTCTCCCGGGTGCCGGGTAACATGGCCCCCTCCCTGGCCGTTTGTATCCATTCCGCCCGCCGCCCGATTCCGGCCCAACCGATCGAAACCCCTAGCTGATGGAACCACCGCCCCCAAGTTGGCTGAAGACCCGCAGCGCCGGCGTGCTGGCGCACATCTCTTCGCTGCCGGGCCACTACGGCATAGGCAACCTGGGCGCCGGGACGAGGAACCTGATCGACTTCCTGGGGCGCGCGGGCGTGCGCTACTGGCAGATCTGCCCGGTCGGGCCGACGGGCTTCGGGGACTCGCCCTACCAGACGTTCTCGGCCCGGGCGGGCAACCCGTACTTCATCGACCTCGACGAGCTGGCCCTATCGGGGCTGCTGAACGACGAGGACCTCGCGCCGCTTCGCAGGCTGCCCGGCGGGGGGGTCGACTACGGGGGGCTCTACCAGAACTTCTGGCGGGTGCTGGCGCGCGCCTATGACCGCTTTGCGGCGTCGCGAAGGGACGAGATCACCGGCCTTGGCTCCGTCGCGGAATTCCGCAGGGAGCATTCCGCCTGGCTGGAGCCCTTTGCAACCTTCATGGCGCTCAAGGCCAGGTTCGGCGGCCAGCCGTGGACGACGTGGCCGGAGGCCTTCAGGGGTTGGGGAAAGGACCTGCACGCGAGGCTTCCGGACTCGGTGCGCCTCGACGTCGATAGGCACGTCTTCTACCAGTACCTCTTCTTCGGGCAGTGGGAGCGGCTGAGGCGCTACGCGGCGGCCAGGGGCGTCGGCATCATCGGGGACGTGCCCATCTTCGTCGCCCTCGACAGCGCCGACACGTGGCAGAACCGCTCGGTGTTCAGGCTGGACGAGCGGGGGCGCCCGCTGGCGGTCGCCGGCGTGCCCCCCGACTATTTCTCGGACTCCGGCCAGCTCTGGGGCAACCCGCTCTACGACTGGGACCACCTGGCCGAGACCGGCTACGACTGGTGGATTGACCGTATCCGGGCGGCGTTCTCGCTCTTCGACATCATCCGGCTGGACCACTTCCGGGGATTCGAGAACTACTGGGAGATACCCGCGGGCGCCACCGACGCGCGCGAGGGCCGGTGGCGCAAGGGCCCGGGCCTCCAGTTCTTCCGGGCGGTGCAGACGGCGCTCCCGAGCGCGAGGATCATCGCCGAGGACCTCGGCTACATTGGGGCGGATGTCGTCGCCCTGCGGCGCGCGGCGGGCCTACCGGGGATGAAGATCCTCCAGTTCGCCTACGGGCACGACGCGAGCAACGTAAACCTCCCGCACTTCTACACCCCGGACAGTGTCGCGTACACGGGCACCCACGACAACAACACGACCCGCGGCTGGCTTGAGGGCCTCCAGGACGGCACGGCCGAGCAGGTCAGGGAGTACTTCCAGCTGACCGACTCGCTTTCCGCGTGGCCGGTGATACGCGCCGCGCTCGCGACGGTGTCGCGCCTCGCGGTCATCCCCATCCAGGACCTGCTCGACCTGCCCGCGCTGAGCGCCCTGAACCAGCCCGGGACCGCCGAGGGCAACTGGCAGTGGCGCTACACGGACGAGCAGCTGAGCCGACTTTCGGCGGAAAAGCTGGAGACGCTCCGCCACTGGATAAAGCTTTACGACCGAACCGGGGAGAGGGTGCTGCGCGAGTTCAGCGAGGCCCCGGTCCGGACCAGCGCCGCGACATGACCACCGAGCGCAGCCCGCTCACGCTTCCAGCCATCTGGAACATGAGTTTCGGCTTCTTCGGCATCCAGTTCGGGTGGGGCCTGCAGATGGCCAACATGAGCGCCATCTACCAGTACCTTGGCGCGAGCGAGGGCGACCTGGCCATCCTGTGGCTCGCAGCGCCCGTCACGGGGCTCATCGTGCAGCCGATCATCGGCCACTACAGCGACCGCACGTGGACGCGCCTCGGTCGGCGCCGGCCCTACTTTCTCGGCGGGGCCATCCTGGCCAGCATCGCGCTCGTGGCCATGCCCAACGCCTCGTCGGTCTGGATGGCGGCCGGCCTCCTCTGGATGCTGGACGCCTCCGTGAACATCAGCATGGAGCCCTTCCGCGCCTTCGTGGGGGACCTTCTCCCGTCATCCCAGCGCCAGCTTGGCTTTTCCATGCAGAGCCTGCTGATCGGCCTCGGTGCGGTCCTCTCGGGCTCGCTGCCGTGGATCATCACGCGGCTCGGCCTCGGCGGCGGCCCCGCCGCGCAGGGAGCGATACCCCATTCGGTGCACCTGGCGTTCTACATCGGGTCCGTGGTTTTCCTGGGAAGCGTTGTTTACACGGTGGCGACGACGCCGGAGATTCCCCCTGATTCCGGCAGCGATGGGCCCGCGGATTCAGGCCGATCGGCCTTCTGGGAGATCCTCCACGGTTTGAAAACGATGCCGCGCCTGATGCGCCAGCTGGCGGTCGTCCAGTTCTTCACGTGGCTCGGGCTCTTCTGCATGTGGCTCTATTTCGCGCCCGCGGTCGGCCGGGAGATCTTCCACGGAGAGCCCGGCTCGGCCGCGTACCAGAGCGGGGTCGAGTGGGGGGGCGTCTGCCTGTCCGCCTACAGCCTCATCGCGTTCGTCGTCTCGTTCGGCCTCGTGGCGCTTGCGCGCCGGGGCGTCAGGACCCGGGCTATCTACCGGACCGGCCTCGTCTGCGCGGGGCTCGGGCTCATCTCGACGTGCCTCTGGACGGACTATCACTACCTGCTGATCTCGATGGCGGGGGTCGGCATCGGGTGGGCGACCATTCTCTCGATGCCCTACGCAATGCTGGCCGACGCGATCCCGCCCGCGAAGATGGGGTTCTACATGGGCGTCTTCAATTTCTTCATCGTGCTTCCGCAGATCGTGGCTTCGGCGGTGCTCGGCCCCGTTGTCGGGCACCTTTTCGGCGGGCACGCGCTTCCCGCCGTCGTGGCCGGCGGCGTCTCCCTGCTCGCGGCGGCGGCGGCCCTATCCCTTGTTTCGGGCGATCACGCCCGACCTGCTTAGGGCGACGGCGTTTCGCGGCGCCCGCGCGGGCTTCCCGTTCTCGGCCGGCTTCTTTGGCTGGCCGTGCGTGAAGTCCATGTGGTCGAAGAACACGGTCTTCGGCTGCGACTCGGCCTTGGCCCGATGCGCGTCCAGCTGTGCGCGGTACTCGTGGGGCGTGAATCCCTTGTGCTGCTTGAAGGTCCGCGTGAAGTACGCGGGGTCGGCGAAGCCGCCCGCGTAGGCGATCTCCGAGATGTTCAGGGAGGTCGTCTCAAGGGCGAGGATGGCCCCCTCGATCCGGATCCGCTGGATGTAGTGGGTGAGGCGCTCCTTGGTCTCGACGTGGAACAGGTGGGAGAGGTAGTCGGCGGAGCAGCCAAGGAGCTCGGCGATGTGCTGGACGCTGAGCTCCGGGTTCGCGAACTGCTCGCGCACGAGGCACTTCGCCCGGAACACCTTTCCTATGTCGCTGTTCAACTGCCCGGCGCCGGTCTCGACGATGTTCCGCAGGAGCCCGAGGATCGTGATGAGGAGCCCCTTCAGGACCGTAGCGCGCGCGGGCCCCTGGGTGTGGAAGGTCTGGGTCAGGCTGTTGGCCAGTGTCAGGAAGACGTCGAGGTCGGGCGCGTCGAAGAATTCGATCACCTCGATGTCGGGGTGGTGCGGCCGGACCTCGAAGGCGAAATGAAGGCTGAGCGTGTTGTTGTAGAATCCGGCGACGAGGTTCCGGAAGGGCCGGGTCTCCTCTGCATGGACGACCTCCCCGTGGGGCACGCCGGCCGGTATGACGCAGAACTCGTCGGGGTGGAGGCTGAAGGCCTCCCGGGGAAACTGGAAATCCGTGCGGCCAAGGAGCTGGAGGAAAAGCTCCGGCCGGTAGTGGTAGTGCATTCCCTGCAGCTTCTGAACGTGCTTCACCTCGTGGGGAACGCGCAGGCGCAGCTGATCCTTGTCCGCGAGGCTTATCGCGCGGTCAAAAATCTCCCGCATTTCGGCGCGGTTGTGGTCGCTCAGCCGCTTGGCTGCAAAGAGCCCAGCGGTCTCTCCCTTCTCAATCATAGGGGGATATCGGGCCTGATCTTGGGGTTGGGGTGATTGGGCCCAGAGGGTGCGCCAAAGGCGGCGAAACACAATTCAATATCCGGTTGCCCGCACGCCCTGGCTGCCCCGCGGGAATGCCCCGGGCTCATCCGCTCATCCCCCAAGGAGCAGGGTCCTTGACCGCCCCGCGAATTGGGGAATTCCTTGCCAAGCGCCGCCGATTGGACCATTTAGGCACCCGTCCACAAATGCGGGAAGTTCGTGATGAGGCGGCGGGTTACAGCTATCCCCCGATGCCGCCAGCGAGCCCCGGATCCCCAAGCCCCAGACCCAGCACAGCCATGAATAAGATCGGATTCCTCGCGCTTGCAGCCTCACTTGCCCTACCCGCGATCACGCGCGCCGACGCGGCCGCTTCGCCCCCCGACGCGGCCGCCGGCGGCCTGCGGTTCAGCATCGCGGTCACGAAGTTCGAGAACCACGCCAACTACAGCGGCCCGCTCCAGCTCTCGGACACCTGGGGCTCCATGCTCACCGACTCGCTCCAGCAGTCGGGCCATTTCATCGTGCTCGGCGAGGCCGACATGCGGGACGCGGCGATGAAGGAGCAGGACTTCGCCGCCAGCGGTCGCGTGGCCGGGGGCGACAAGGCGCCGGTCAAGGGCAACATGACGCCCGCCCAGCTCCTGATAAAGGGCGACATCACCAACTTCCAGACGACCTCGGGCCAGCACGGCGGCGTGGCCTTCGGCGGCATCAGCCTCGGCGGGGGCGGCAGCGAGGCCGAGATCAACGCGGTGATCTACGTCGTCGACTCGACGACGGGCCAGGTCGTGGCCTCCCACAAGGTGCTCGGCAAGTGCAAGAGCGGCGGCCTCACGGTGGGGTTCACGAACCAGAACTTCAGCGGAAACATGGGCGAGTTCAAGAAGACCAACGTCGGGACGGCGATGGAGCAGGCGATAGACGACGGGGTGGCGTTCATCGTGGCCCAGATCCCGAGCCTGCACTGGAGCGGCAACGTGATCCTCGTCAAGCCGCCGATGGTCTACATCAACCGGGGCACGCGCGAGGGCGTATCCGTCGGGCAGACCTTCAAGGTCGGGACGTCCGAGATCCTGCGCGACCCGGCGACCGGCGAGACGCTCGACGTCGCCTTCACCGAGAAGGGCCGCATCAGGGTCGACACCGCGAAGGAGAAGATCGCCATCTGCTCGATCGTCTCCGGGGACGGCATCGAGAACGGGATGGCCGTCGCCCCGTCTACGCCCTGACCGTCTTGCGCGGCTTAGGCCCCTTCACGACGAAGGGCTCCAGCAGGCCCGCCTGTGAGGGCGGGAATCGCCCCGTGACGAGGACGCCGTCCTCGCGGTGCTCCTGGACCTGGACGTGCCCGAGCGAGTGGAGCTTCGCGACGATGTCGTACCGGTCGTGGGGCACGAGCAGCCGGACGGTCCCGAGGCCGTGGGCCACCATCTCGCGGCACTTTTCCTTCAGCGCGTCGATCCCGGCCCCCGTGCGCGCGCTCACGAGGAGCGCGTCGGGCACGGCCTGCCTGGCCGCCCTGGCCTCCAGCGCGTCGGCCAGATCGGACTTGTTGAACACGTTGACGACGGGCCTGTCGCCCGCGCCGAGCTCGGCCAGCACGCTGAGCGTCGTCGCCCGGTGCTTCTCGAAGTGGGGGCTCGTGATGTCCACCACGTGGATCAGGAAGTCGGCGACAAGGACCTCCTCAAGCGTGGCCTTGAAGGCCTCGACAAGCCCGTGCGGGAGCCGCCGGATGAAGCCCACCGTGTCGGTGAGGAGCAGCTTCTGGTTGCCGGGGAGCACCAGCTGGCGGGTCGTCGGGTCGAGGGTCGCGAAGAGCTTGTCCTCGGCGAGGACGGACGAGCCCGTGAGCCTGTTCAGCAGGGACGACTTGCCCGCGTTCGTGTAGCCGACGATCGAGGCTGTCGGCAGCGGGACCCGCACCCGGCGCGTGCGCTGCACGCCGCGCTGGCGCACGACCTGGGCCAGCTCCAGCTTCAGGTGGGCTATCCTGTCGCGGACGACGCGGCGGTCCTGCTCGAGCTGGGTCTCGCCCTCTCCGCCCATGGACCCCTTGCCCCGCTGCCTCGAGAGGTGGGTCCACGCGCGCGTGAGGCGCGGCAGGGAATACTCCATCCGGGCAAGGGCGACCTGGAGCACCGCCTCCCGGGTGTGGGCCCTGTCGGCGAAAACCTCGAGGATCACCTCCTGGCGGTCGATGACCGCCATGCCCGCAAGCTCCTCCCAGTTGCGCTGTTGGGCAGGGGAGAGGGCGGAGTCAAAGACGATGACCTCAGCCCCGTCCTCCTTCGCGAGGGCCGCCAGCTCCTCGGACTTTCCCTTCCCAAGATAGAGGGCCGGGGACGGGGCCCGGAGCTTCACGAAGACGGTGCGCACGACCGTGAGCCCCAGGTTCTCGACGAGCTCGGTCAGCTCCGCCAGCAGCTCTTCCCCCTCGCCCTCGGGCATTTCCGGCGCCTGGACCCCTATGAGGAACGCGCGCTGCGCCTTCGGCAGCGTCGGGAGAAAATCGGCCATTTAAAGGATTGCGGATTGGGTTTATGACCCATGGGCTAACCCATGAGACAGGCTGAAGATACCCCTCATCCCCAAACATGGCAACCCAATGCCCCCCTGTTCGATCCTAGTGGTCGACGATGAGCCCGGGATTCGGGAGTTGCTCTGCCTGATGCTTGAGGGCGCGGGGCACACGGTCGTCTCGGCCGAGGACGGCGTGCAGGCGCCGAAGGTACTCGCCGCGCAGCCCATACAGGTCGTTATCACGGATCTCCTGATGCCCGAGAGGGACGGGCTCGAGTTCATCACCGAGATCCGCAAGAAGTTTCCGGAGATCAAGATCATCGCGATGTCGGGCGGTGGGCACATAGCGCGGGATTCATACCTGCGGATCGCGAAGAACTTCGGGGCCCATGTCCTCCTGGAGAAGCCGTTCAGCCAATCCGGGGTACTGGGCGCGATCGAGGCGGTCCTGGCGATCCCGTAGGGCATCCAAGGCGGGTGTCAGTCCAGGAAGAGGACGCAAACGGGCATCGGCACGGAGACCGTTCCGTCGACCCTGCTGAGGCGCCCCGTCGATCCATCGACCCGGAACGAGCAGAGCGTGTCTGAGTCCTGGTGGGCGCAGACGAGCCAGTCCCCGCCGGGTGAAAGCGAGAAGCTCCTCGGGCCCCTGCCGCCGCAGGGCACGATCTCAACGGGCGTGAGGGCGCCAGTTGCCCCGTCGACGGCGAAGACCGCGACCGTGTCCGGACCGCGTCCCGATCCGTAGGCGAATCGCCCGCTCGGGTGGACCTGGACCTCGGCTGCCGTCGCGTCCCCCGTGTATCCCTGGGGCAAGACCGAGACCGACTGGCGCGGGGCGAGGCCCCCGTTCGAGGCCTGGAAATCATAGGCGACGATCGTGCTGTCGAGCTCGTTGATCGCATAGCCGCGCGCACCGTCCCGTCCAAAGGCGAAGTGGCGGGGGCCGGCTCCGGGCGCGGACGCGACGAACGGCGGGGTCCCCGGGGCCAGCGAGACGGCCTCCCTGTCGATCCGGTAGGTGTATATCCTGTCGAGGCCCAGGTCGCAGACGACCGCGAACCTGCCGTCCGGCGTGAAATACGTGGAGTGGATGTGGGACTTGGTCTGGCGGACGGAGTGGGGGCCCTTCCCGCTGTGCGCGACGACCCGCGGCTCACCCATCGTGCCGTCGGCGTTCAGGGGGATGGCGGCCGCGAGGGCCAGGTGGTAGTTGGCGGCGAGCGCGATGCGGCCCGTCGCGTCGACGCTGATGTGGCACGGCGTCGGGCCCGTGCCCGCGGGCGCCTGCTGGACGGCGGCGAGCCGGAATGCGTCCGAGTCCACGCGGAACGAGGAAGCCCACCCGGCGTTGGCGCAGACGGCGTAGAGGAAACGGCGGTCAGGCGACAGCGCGAGGAAGGTGGGGTTGGGCGCCTCCGCGGCCAACTCGGGCAGGCCCAGCTGCCCGGTCGCGAGGTCGAGCGTCGCCGAGTATATCCCGCGGCTCTTGCCCTTCGTGTACGTTCCGATGAAAAGCCGGTGGCGGCCTTTGTTCTCTCCCATGGGGGAAAAAGAACGGCGGACGCGCGCGAACACAAGCCGCCACGCCCGAAATTCAGGCCGCGTCGTCCGGGAGGCGGAGCGTCCAGAGGGCCGCTGCGAGGACGGGCACGCCCGCGAGAAGGAGCGGAAGGCGGTATTCCCCGACCGGCGCCGCCCACCCGAAGACAAGCGACGCAGCGGCGGCGGAGATCCGGCCGATGTTGTAGCAGAAGCCGGCTCCCGTCGTCCGCAGGAGCGTGGGGAAGAGCGGCGGCAGGTACATGGTGAACAGCCCGAACACCCCGGAGAAAAACCCGACGAGGGGCATCCAGAACCAGGCGAGCTCGGCGAAGCCCCTGGGCTCGGCGAACGCGCCCACGATCGACGCGAACATGCCGGCGAACATCAGCATGATGGCCCTGCGGTTTCCGGCCCGGCCGGCGAGCCAGCCCGCCGCGAAGTTGCCCGCGATCGCGACGACGTTCATGAGGAAGAAGGCCTCGGAGACCGAGCGGGTGGCCGCCCCGGGCGCCAGGCCCCCGAGCTCGAGGAGCCTGCGCAGGTGCTGGGGGTGCCAGAACTGGATCAGCCACCAGCCCGAGAGGCTGAGCGCGCACACCGCGGCGGTGTTGAGCGTGACGGGCGCCACCTTTCCCCTGAAAAGGTCGCCGAGAACCGGCTGCGCGGCGCTCTCGGCCCTGGCCCTGCGCCAGGCGTCGGACTCTGGAACCTGCTTCCGGATCCAGAAGACGAGGAGGGCCGGGGCGACACCGATCAGGAACACCCAGCGCTCGGAGGGCGGGTGGGGAAGGAACTGCAGGAGCGCCACGAGTCCCGCGGCGATGACGATCCCCAGGTTGACCGCGCTCTGGAGGACCGCCGAGAGTATGGGCCTCCAGCCGGAGGGCCATGTCTCCACGAGGAGCGACGCCCCGACGGCCCATTCGCCGCCTATCCCCAGGGCGGCGAGGAACCGGAAGATCATGAGCTGCCACCACGTCTGGGCGGCCGCGCAGAAACCCGTGCACAGGGCGTAAGTGAGGATCGTGAGCGAGAGGGCCCTGCTGCGCCCGATCCGGTCGCCGAGGCGCCCGAAGAACGCCCCGCCGAGCGCCCAGCCGACGAGGAAGGCCGCCTGGATGTAAGCGCTCTTCTCCTTTACGGCGCGGTCGGAGCTCCCGGCCGCGCCGAGCAGATGGACGACGAGCGGCGTCGCGACCAGCGTGTAGAGGTGGATCTCGAGGCCGTCAAAGAGCCAGCCCGACCACGCGGCCACCCCCGACTTCCATTGCCGGGGAGTGATGCCGCCAAGGCTGTCGGGGCTGGCGGTCACGCCGCGCCGGCCGCCGCTACTTCTTCGCCCTCAGGTCGGCCACCGCCGCCTGCGCCGCCGCGAGCCGCGCCACGGGCACGCGGAAGGGGCTGCAGGAGACGTACGAGAGCCCGATCCTGTGGCAGAACTTCACGGATTCCGGGTCGCCCCCGTGCTCGCCGCAGATGCCGAGCTTGATGCCCGGCCTCGTCTTCGAGCCCCTCTCGATCGCGATCCTCATGAGCTGGCCGACTCCGGTCTGGTCGATCGAGGCGAAGGGGTTCTTCTTCATGATCTCCGCCTCCTGGTAGGCGCCGAGGAAGGAGCCCGAGTCATCGCGGGACATGCCGAGGCAGGTCTGCGTGAGGTCGTTTGTGCCGAAGCTGAAGAACTCGGCCGTCTCGGCGATCTCGTCGGCGGTGAGCGCGCCGCGCGGGATCTCGATCATGGTGCCGACGGTGTAGGCGATCCTTGTCTTCTTCTCGGCCTGCACGGCCTTGGCGACCTCGTGGACGACCGCGACCTGCAGGTCCAGCTCCCTCTTGAAGCCGACGAGCGGGATCATGATCTCGGGCTTCGCCTTGAATCCCTGCTTGGTCGCGTCGGCCGCGGCCTCGAAGACGGCGCGCGCCTGCATCGCCGTGATCTCGGGGTACTTGATCCCGAGGCGGCACCCGCGGAACCCGAGCATCGGGTTGAACTCGTGCAGCTCGTGCACGCGCTGCGTGATCCGCTCGGGCGGGATGCTCAGCTTCTTCGCGAGGTCCGCCTGCGACTCCGCCGAGTTCGGGAGGAACTCGTGCAGCGGCGGGTCGAGGAAGCGTATCGTCGCCGGGAAACCCTTGAGCGCCTTGAAGATGCCGAAGAAGTCGGCGCGCTGGTAGGGGAGGAGCTTCGCCAGCGCGGCCTCGCGGTCGGCGAGGTTGTCGGCGAGGATCATCTCGCGCATCGCGTCGATGCGGTCGCCCTCGAAGAACATGTGCTCGGTGCGCGTTAGGCCGATCCCGACGGCCCCGAACGCGATGGCGTTCTGGGTCTGCTCGGGCGTGTCGGCGTTCGTGCGCACGGACATGCGGGTGGCCTTGGCGCACCACTTCATGAGCTGGCTGTAGTTCTTGAACTTCTCAGTGGCCTGCGCGGCCTTGTCGCCGTGGATGAGGCCGGCGACGATTTCCGACGGGGCCGTCTTTATCTGGCCCGCGTAGACGACGCCGAGCGTCCCGTCTATGGAGAGGAAGTCGCCCTCGTTGAAGGTCTGCCCCACCACGGTGACAGTCTTCCTGTCGTAGTCGACCTGGAGCGCCGAGGCGCCGCAGACGCACACCTTGCCCATCTGGCGGGCGACGAGGGCGGCGTGCGAGGACACCCCCCCGCGCGCGGTCAGGATCCCCTCGGCGGCTATCATGCCGCGGAGGTCCTCGGGCGACGTCTCGACGCGGACGAGGAGGGCCTTCTCGCCCTTCGCCTCGGCGGCGACGGCTCGGTCGGCGTTGAAGTAGATCCTGCCCGTTGCGGCCCCGGGGCCCGCCGGCAGGCCGCTTGCGATGACCTTCGCCTTCTTGACCTCGGCAAGGTCGAAGACGGGCGCGAGGAGCTGCTCCAGCTGGTCGGCGGGGTTGCGGACGATGGCCGTCTTCCAGTCGATCAGCCTCTCCTTCACCATATCGATCGAGAACTTGAGCGCGGCCATGGCGGTGCGCTTGCCGTTGCGGGTCTGGAGCATGAACAGCTTGCCGTCCTGGATCGTGAACTCGATGTCCTGAACGTCCTTGAAATGCCTCTCGAGGATGGAGCGCACCTTGAGGAGCTCCGCGTACGACTTGGGCATCTTCTCCTTGAGCTTGAGGACGGGCTCGGGCGTGCGCACGCCCGCGACGACGTCCTCGCCCTGCGCGTTGATGAGGAATTCCCCGTAGAACTCATTGGTGCCGTTCGCCGGGTTGCGCGTGAACGCGACGCCCGAGCCGGATGTCTCGCCCGTGTTGCCGTAGACCATGGCCTGCACGTTGACGGCGGTGCCCCACTCGGAGGGGATGCCGTACTTGCGGCGGTAGACGATGGCCCGGTCGTTCATCCAGGAGCCGAAGACCGCGCCCGCGGCGCCGCGGAGCTGGTCCCAGGGGTCGTTCGGGAACACATGGCCCGTGCGCTCGAGCACGAGAGCCTTGAACCGCTTCACGAGCTCGCTCTGGTCCTCCGCCGTCAGCCCCGAGTCCTCGATGTTCGTGTGGTATTTCTCGTGCTTGAAGGTCTCGATGACCGTCTCGAAGGGCTCGTGGTCCTCGCCCTCCTTCTTCTGGACCCCGAGCACCACGTCCCCGTACATCTGGATGAAGCGCCGGTAGCAGTCCCACGCGAAGCGGTCGTTCTTGGTCGCGGCCGCAAGGGAGAGGACGGTCTGGTCGTTGAGGCCGAGGTTGAGGATCGTGTCCATCATCCCGGGCATCGAGTCGCGCGCGCCGGAGCGCACCGCGACGAGGAGCGGGAACCCGGAGGCGTCCCCGAACCTGTAGCCCATGATGGCCTCCATGTTGCGAAGTCCGGCCTCCATCTGCGCCTGGAGCGCGGCCGGGTAGGTGCGCCTGTTGGCATAGTAGTAGGTGCAGACCTCCGTCGTGATCGTGAACCCGGGGGGCACCGGCAGGCCGATGCGGGTCATCTCGGCGAGGTTTGCCCCCTTGCCCCCGAGCAGGTTCTTCATCCCGCCGTTGCCGTCGGCCCTGCCGGACCCCCAGGCGTACACGTACTTTTGGGCCTTCTTGGAGGCGGGTTTCTTCGGGGAGACCGCGGCTTTCGCGCGGGTCTTCTTTGATTTGGGTTTTGCGGCCATGTCGATGGGTCTGTGTTTGAAAAGGTCGGTACGCGCCGTGCGCAAAAAGCGATCCCAACGGCTGTCGACGGGGCCTGTCAACCCAACCGTCCAGCACGCCAATAAAAAAAGGTCGCATCCCCCCGCGGCCCATTCCAACACTGAGGCCCGTGCTCCCCGACGCCGACCTCCGAATCAAGCTCCAGGTCTTTGAGGGGCCGCTCGACCTCCTGCTCTTCCTCATACGCAAGAACGAGATAGACATCTACGACATACCGATCGAGTCGGTCACGAAGCAGTACATCGCGGTTCTGAGGTCGATGCAGGAGCTCGACCTCGAGGTGGCGGGGGAATTCTTCGTCATGGCGGCCTCGCTGATGGAGATCAAGAGCCGCATGCTCCTGCCGAAGGGTCTCCACGCCGTCGACCCTGGCGCCGACGGCGAGGACGACATGGACCCCCGTTGGGAGCTCGTCCACCAGCTGATCCAGTACAAGAAGTTCAAGGACGCGGCGTCGCGGCTGTCGGAGATGGCGCGGCTCCAGCGCGACGTCATGGAGCGCCAGTTTTCCGGCCGGCTGGCGGACTCGCTCGACCGGCCGCTCAGGGGGGTGAACCGGATCGAGCTCTGGAACACGTTCAACCAGGTCCTTCGCCGGCTTGCCGAGAAGCTCATGGTGGGGGAGATCCACGACGAGACGGTGACGGTCGCCGACCAGATGGAGTGGCTCCTCGAGAGGATGCGCTCCGAGAGGAGCTTCGTCTTCTCGAGGCTGTTCGACTCGGGCGTGACGCTGAGGAGGCTTGTCGCCACCTTCCTGGCTGCGCTGGAACTCACGCGCCTCGGGAAGATGCGGCTGCGCCAGGACGACGCCTTCACGGACATCGTCTGCGACGCCGGCGACGAAAACCCGCTTGAAACCGCGGCGGACGAGGCCACCGTGGAGCTGTGACCAAGAAGAAGACGAAACGCGGCTCCGGCGCCCTGCTCGGGCTGGGACTCGACAACGAGGACGGGCACCGCCGCATCACGACCGGAAAGCAGTTCGCCATCTACGGCGGGTCCGCCGAGACGCACGAGCGGATGACCGAGACGATCGTCAAGACGTTCGAGGAGCTCAAGCAGCGCGGAAAGCACCTGGACGAGGTCCGCCCCGTCGAGCTCGCCGACATCATCAAGAATTCCTCCCCGCGCTAGGCGCGGGATTTGCAATTCCGGGCCCCCGAGTCCATATTACCGCCTAAGCCAAATGTCCGACAAGATCACACACCTCACCACCGATACCTTCAAGAACGCCGTCGCCTCCTCGGCCACGCCCCTCCTCGTCGACTTCTGGGCGCCGTGGTGCGGGCCGTGCAAGGCGATTGCGCCGATCCTCGACGAGCTGGCCACCGAGTTCGAGGGCAGGATCTCGATCGCCAAAGTGGATATCGACAAGAACGAGGCGATCGCCGTTGAGTTCGGGATCCGCGCGATCCCGACCATGCTCCTCTTCAGCGGCGGCAGGGTGGTCGAGCAGATCGTCGGGATGCTGCCGAAGGCGGCGCTCAAGGCGAAGCTCGCCGCGCAGGCCGCCCCCGCCCCGACGGCCACGGCCTAGAGGAGCACGCCCGCCGCGAACAGCGCGGCGTAGATTGCGAGCAGCTTCCCTGCGTCGCCGAGGAGCGCCACCAGTTCGGCAGGCGTCTTCCCCGAGTTTAGCCGGCGCGCAAGCGACCATGCGAGCGGCGCCGCGAGGAGGGGCAGCAGGCACCACGGCCGGCTTCCCGTGGCCAGGAGCGTGAAGGGTGCGGCAAAGGCGCCGCAGAGGGACACGGCGAACTGCGCTCGGGCGAATCCACGGCCGAAGCGCACCACGAGCGTCAGCTT
>Ga0302325_10003826_pt1 | contig 35184 bp, 27 predicted proteins | sample Palsa_T0_2_FD_201948 | JGI IMG/M metagenome (GOLD analysis project Ga0302325, IMG submission 201948) | Peat permafrost microbial communities from Stordalen Mire near Abisko, Sweden - Palsa_T0_2 | ecosystem: Environmental > Terrestrial > Soil > Palsa > Peat permafrost | place: Sweden: Abisko...
CTGGCCAACACCGTGTTGAAGGAGTCCCGTGGTCTCCCGATCGCGGGTTCCGTGGGCGTGCCGTTGACCGAGACAGACATCACTCCTCAGGTGACCCAGGCGGCCAGCGAGGGCGACGGGGTGGCGATGAACATCACGCCCCAGCAGACCACCCAGTTCGTCGTTGCGGTGAAGCAGGGTGGACTGTCGTCGAAGCTCAAGATTTCCATGGCGGCACTGAACGCCACTCCATCCGAGATCAAGAGCTTCGGTTCTGCCGCCAATGGTGTCTATGTGGAGAGCTCATTGCCGCTGGTCACATCGAACGTGAGCGGGATCAAGCTGTACCGGACCCAGATGAACGCCGTCGATCCGAGCGCCATCAAGGACGAGATCTCACTCAACTCATGGATGGCCACGTGGGCCTTCGCTCAGGTTGCACGGAAGCTCCCGGCCTCCCAGCTCACCCGGGTCGGGGTGCTGAAGGCGTTCAATCACCTGACCAACTTCAACGTGTTCGGGCTCCTGCCTCCCCACTACACCACCACGAAGCCGAGCGCACTGGGCATACCCGGGCTGAATCGTGTGTTCAACGTGTACTCGTACTACGGCGAGATCGAGCATGGCGTCGTCACCCCGATCGCAGGCGGCCTCCCCGTCTCCCAGCTCAAGAAGGGGTGACATTGCCCCCACCATCGGCTTTTCGAGATCGGTGATCCAGTTCGCACTGCTCGGGCTGGGAATCGGTGCGGCCTTTGCGCTCGCCAGCCAGGGCCTGATCCTGATCAAGCGGGGATCGGGTGTCCTCAATTTCTCCCAGGGTGCATTGGCAGCCGTTGGTGCCTATACCTACTACCGATTGCACGCAAACGGGGTGCCGGCGGTAGCGGCGTTCGCTCTGGCGCTGCTGCTGCCGGCGTTCATCGGCGTGGCCATGCATGTCTTTCTCATGCGGCCACTCCGGAACGCCTCCCCACTTTCACGGCTGATCGCCACCTTGGGCGTCATGTCGTTGATCCAGCAGGTCATGGACCTGTGGTTCGGATCGACCACGCAGATCGTGAGCTCGATCCTTCCTTCGGGCACCGTCACCATCGGGAGTTCGTCCATTTCTGAGGACCGTCTGCTCAATGCGGCGGTCGCCCTCGCCATCACGGCCGCGTTGTATCTGGTGTACCGCTACAGCCGGTTCGGGTTGACCACTCTGGCCGTAGCCGAGAATGAGCTGGTCGCCGAAGTCTCGGGTCACTCCGCCAATGTCGTCGCCGCCGTGAACTGGGGACTGGGCGGTGCGTTGGCCGGCCTGGCCGGCGTCTTGATCGCACCGATCAGCGGGTTGGACGTCGACAATCTGGTCCTGCTGATTGTCCCCGCACTGGCCGCCGGGTTGGTTGGAAGCTTCGAGTCCTTCCCCATCACGTTGGTTGCCGCCCTGGTGATGGGGATCGCGGAATCGGAGATGGTGAAGTACATCGCCACTCCGGGGTGGGGCCAATCCGTCCCGTTCATCGCCGTCATAATTGTGATGGCCGTCCGGGGCAAGGCGCTCCCGGTGAAGGACTACATCACCGATCGACTGCCCTCACTCGGGACCGGTGCAATCCGGCTGCGCTACGCCGTACCAGTTATCGTCGGTGCCGGCGTGTTGATGTGGACCACCCCGCTTTCGTGGACTGGTGCCTTTACCACCACATTCATCGGTGGCATCCTGTGCCTGTCGCTGGTGATCCTCACCGGCATTGCGGGCCAGCTCTCACTGGCCCAATTGGGCTTTGCCGGAGTGGCGGCGTATGCGGCCAGCCGTGGACCCATCGGAGCCCATTGGCCATTCCTGGCCGCACTGGCTGTCGGCGTTGTCGCGGCAGTGGCGGCCGGGCTCGTGGTAGCCGTTCCGGCCCTGCGTACAAGGGGAGTGAACCTCGCCATCGCGACGTTCGGTGCGGGGTTCGCCATCGAGAACGTTCTGTTCGACAACTACAACTACACCGGATACCCCGAGGTGAATCCTTCACTCTTCGGCTGGTCGATCAATCCTGACGATTTTCCGAAGCGGTATGCGCTGGTGTGCCTCGTCCTGCTCGTGGTGGTGGCCCTGATCGTTGCCAACGTGCGGGCGGGCCGTGCCGGACGTCGCCTGACGGCCATGCGGGGGAACGAGCGGGCTGCGGCCGCACTGGGGGTCAGCGTCTACGGAGCGAAGCTCTACGCATTCGGGCTCTCGGCCGCCATCGCCGGCCTCGGGGGAGTCCTGCTGGCGTTCTCGAGCACGTACGTGTCGTTTACCCAGTTCGACGTCTTCTCCTCCATCACCCTGTTGCTTCTGGTGGTGATCGGCAGCGTGGGTTTTGTGTCCGGTGGCCTCATCGGCGGGCTGAACGTTGCCGGGGGTCTGACCACCTTCATCGTCTCGGAGATCATCTCGAGCGGCTCAGTCATTCAGGATGTGACCATTGCCTTCGACGTGATGCTGCTCCTGACCCTGGTCCTCTACCCGAACGGCGTCGCCTCACTGAATATCGAGCTGTTGCACGCGCGTCAGGAGAAGCGCTCCGCTTCCCGTCCTCGGTCAACGGAGACCCCCTTGGGTGCGCCGGTCAGTGACCCGAATGTGGAGCACCGGGTGACACCGATGGAGCTGGTGGTGCGCGACATCCACGTGTCCTTCGGCGGGATCCATGCCCTCAACGGCGTATCCATCAGCGTCTCCCCCGGCGAGGTCGTGGGCGTAATGGGACCGAACGGAGCCGGAAAGACGACCCTGATCGATGTCATCACCGGGTTCCTCAAGCCGGATTCGGGATCGATTGAGATCGACGGTAAGCGGATCGAGGGGCTGAGTGCCAGCCGGCGCTCGCGCCGGGGCATGGGGCGGTCGTTCCAATCGCTGGAGCTCTTCGACGAGTTGAGTGTGCGCGAGAACATCGCGGCCGCTTCCGACCGACGTGACTTCGGGGCCTACTTCTCGGGGCTGGTCGTCCGCGAGAAGGTCGAGCTCACCGAGACGGCGCGGGCTGCGGTCGCCATGCTCCAACTACAGGGCGAGATGGACCGCACCCCACGCGAGTTGGCCTATGGGCAGAGGCGCCTGGTCGCCATCGCCCGGGCGATCGCCACCGAGCCCTCCATCCTGTTGCTCGACGAACCCGCCGCCGGGCTCAATGAAAGCGAGACGGAGGAGCTCGGTCACCTGATCCGGCGCCTGGCCGACGAATGGGGTCTCGGCATCGTTTTAGTGGAGCACGACGTCGCGCTCATGATGACTGTCTGCGATCGGCTGATTGCCGTAGATTTCGGCCAGACGATCGCCGAGGGAACTCCGGCCCAAATCCGCTCGGATCCGCGGGTCATCGCGTCATATCTGGGTGAGCCCGATCCGGAACCAGAGTCGGTGCCCCACGCCGACGTCGGGAGCGCGGCCCAATGACGACCGAACTGCTCAGGGCCGAACAGCTCTTTGGTGGATACGGGAAGGTGGCCTGCGTCCGTGAACTGAATCTCGAGGTTCGCCCCGGTGAGGTGGTGGTCCTGCTCGGGCCCAACGGTGCCGGAAAGACCACCACCCTCATGACCCTCTCAGGAGCACTTCCCGCACTCGGCGGAAAGATCTTCTGGAAGGGGAGCGAGGTCAACCACCCGAAGCTGCACACCATGGCCAAAAGCGGAATGGCCCTCGTTCCCGGTGAGAGATCGATCATCGGACGGCTCTCGACGCGGGACAATCTTCGTCTGGGTATCGGTCCGGTCGAGAAGGCCGTCGAGCACTTTCCCGAACTGGGTCCTTTGCTGAAGCGTCGGGCCGGGTTGCTCTCCGGGGGCGAGCAACGCATGCTCGCACTCGGTCGATCACTGGCGATGGACCCGGTCATGCTCATGGCGGACGAGCTGTCGCTCGGGCTGGCCCCACTCATTGTCCGGCGGCTCCTCGGGGTTCTCCGCCAGGCGGCCGACGAGGGTGCCGGCGTGCTCCTGGTCGAGCAGCGGGCTCGAGAGGCCCTGGCTATCGCCGACCGGGCCTGTGTGCTGCGCCGAGGCAGCATTCTCTTCGAGGGCCCGGCCGCGGAGGTCGCCAAGAACCTGGGGCGCCTCGAGAGTGCGTACTTCGATGGCCTGGAGCAGCCAGCCGATGCGCTGGCCACCCAGGGGAACGGACCGAGGTCGTGAACGGCTTGCGCGGCAAGGTTGCCATCGTCATTGGCGGGGCCAGCGGGGTCGGCAAGGCCACGGCGCTCCGACTGGGCGAAGAGGGCGCGTTGGTGGTGGTGGGCGATATCAACGACAGAGGTGCGAGCACCGTGGCCGAGACCATCTCGACCGCCGGTGGGACGGCGCAGGCTCGCCAGGTCGACATCAGTGACGAAGACCAGGTGAACGATCTGGTGGACTTTGCCCGCCGGACATTCGGCCGGGTTGACCTCCTGCACAACGTCGCGGCGGACCTGGGGGACACGCTGTTGGCCGACACCGATGCGGAGACAGTGCCTCTCGACGTTTTCGACCGGACGATCGACGTCAATCTCCGCGGCTACCTGCTGTCGATCCGGGCTGTGCTCCCGCTCATGGTCGAGGCGGGGGCGGGCTCCATTGTCAACACGTCATCGTTGGCGGCCGACCGCGCCCTCGCCACGGGCGCCCGGGTGTCGTACTCAATCTCGAAGAGCGGCGTCCACGCCCTGACCCGACACGTGGCTATCCGCTACGGGCGGCAGGGGATCCGGTGTAACACGGCTTGCCTGGGCCTTGTCCTGTCCGAAGCACTCCGTGCCACGGTACCGCCGGAGAGGATCGCCCGTTACGTGGAGCAGGTCCCGAACACGAATCCGGGTGAGCCCGCCGCCATCGCTGCCGCGGTGGCGTTCCTCCTCTCGGATGATGCCCGCTACATCAACGGCCAGACCATCAACATCGACGGTGGGTCTTCCGTAAAGCAGTGAACGTTCCACTACGCTCCGACTTATAGAGGACCACGAAAGGTTATTCAATGGATTTCGAACTCTCAGCCGAACAGCAGGACCTCGTCACGCGGGCCGCTGCCGCCGGCGCAGAATGGCAGGCGTTTGCCGAAGAGTGGGACCGGAGCAATTACGCCCCGATCGGCGAGGTGACCAAGCGGATGGGCGAACTCGGCTTCCTGGGGATCACCATCCCGAAGGAGTACGGGGGCCAGGGCCGCACCAACGTCGAGTACACCTTGGCCGTCGAGGAGATCACCCGACGAGCCACGACGTGGATCGCGGCCGAGCCCTTGTTCAGGACGTCGGCGGCCGGACCGACCATCTGCCTGATGTCGAAGAACCACGTGGCCAAGGAGAAATTCCTGCCGCGCATCGTCACCGGCGAGCTCGGTTGCACCATCGGTATCACCGAGCCCGCGCACGGATCCGACATGACCTCCCTGGAGACGACCGCCGAACGGCGCGGCAAGGAGTTCGTCCTCAACGGAGAGAAGCACCTCATCACCGGCGCTGTCGAGGACTCTTTGTATGCGACGTTCGTCCGCTTCGACGGGATCCCGGGTGCCAAAGGCGTCGGTGCGGTGATGGTCGAGAAGGGGACACCGGGCTTCGAGATGGAGCGGGGACCCGAATTCGTGGGGTCGCGTGGGATTCCCCATGGGAACTTGCGGTTTACCGACTGTCACGTGCCGGAGGAGAACTTCCTTTTCGGACCCGGCGAATTCGCCGATCTGATGAAGGCTTTCAATATGGAGCGCCTGCACAACGCGGCGTCATCGATCGGATCCTCCGAAGCCGTTTTCGACGCCACGTTGGAGTACGTGCAGACACGGAGGCAGTTCGACCGCGACATCATCGAATTCCAGGCGATCCAGCATGAGGTGGCTGACATGTGGACGAAGATCGAGGCGGCCCGGTGGTTGGTCTACCGGGCAGCGGCGACGTCCATCGACGGTAATTTCCCACGACCGATGGACGTCACCCTGGCCAAGTACTACTCAAACCAGGTGATGTTCGACGTCACGAGCAGTGGTGTCCTGCTGCACGGCGGGATCGGGACGACGCTCGGATGCGCCATGCAGCGCATTCATCGTGACTGCCTGGTGTACCGAATTGCCGGCGGCTCGCCCCACATCACCCGCAACACCATTGCCAGCCAGTTGATGCCAAATCGCCGCTTCAGTCAGCGCCCGGACAAGGCCGCGGCGCGATGAGCGCCGGGGCGCGGCTCACCCTGGGAGGCGATCGTGCCTGAAAGCGCGCACAGCAACTGGGGCCGCTGGGGCGAGGACGACGAACGGGGCGCCCTGAATCTGGTGACTCCCGATCGCACCATGGACGGGGTCAGAGCTTGTCGTACGGGCAAGGTGTACAGCCTCGCCTACCCGCTGCAGCGCGAGGGGGTGCCAATCGTCCCGTACCGGGGTGCGCCGCAGCGGCTGTCGCTCATGAACCAAGCGGACCCGGGCCAGTTCGCGGCCTGGGGTGGCGGGCCGGAGATGGGCGCCAATGAGGACGTCTTGGTGGTGCCGTCGCACTCGGTGACGCACATGGACGCCCTCTGCCACGTCTATGACGAGGGGCTGATCTACAACGGCTTCCCCGCCGAATCGTTCCGGACCTACGACGGTGCGGGCAAGTGCGGCATCGACAAGGTGGGCGCGGTGGCCGCCCGCTCGGTGCTCCTCGATCTGCCGGGCTATTTCGGGGTGCCGTGGCTCGAGCCCGGCCACACCATCACCGGTGCCGAGCTCGAAGCCTGTGCCCAGCACGAGGAGGTCGCCATTCATCCCGGTGATGTGCTGCTGATCCGAACTGGCTACATGACCTACTGGTTCAGCCAGAGCGGCGAAGCGCCGGGATTTGCGCAACCCGGTGTCGGGCTCGACGCGGTCGACTACATCCGCGACCGGGATGTAGCGATCGTAGGGGCGGACAATTCCGCGGTGGAGGTCGTCCCTTTCGACTCCCACTACATGAGCGGACATCTGGCGCTTCTCGTTCAGCTGGGGATACATCTGTTGGAGCATGTGCGCCTGGACGAATTGGCGTCTGACGCCGTGTACGAGGGGCTCTTCATGGTAGGGCCGCTCAACGTGACGGGCGCCTCCGGCAGTCCGGTCAACCCTGTCGTCATCGGTTAAAACCACGGAGGAGATGCCTCCGTGCAGTGAGAAAGGACGAATACGGTGGAGTTCGGCATATTCATACAGGGCTACGTGCCTGAGTTTCGGCGCGGTGATCCCGACGCCGAGCATCACGCCCTGCTCAACGATCTCGAGCTCGCCATTGCGGCCGATGTCGCCGGCTTCAAGTACGTCTGGGTCTCCGAGCACCATTTCCTCGACGAATACTCCCACCTGTCAGCGAATGACGTGGTGCTCGGTTATCTGGCCCATGCGACGGAGCGGATCCACATCGGCTCGGGAATCTTCAACCCGCTGCCGCAGGTGAACCACCCGGCGAAGGTGGCCGAGCGCGTGGCCATGCTCGACCACCTGTCCGACGGACGCTTCGAGTTCGGAACCGGCCGGGGTGCGGGAAGCCACGAGATCCTGGGCTTCCTCCCCGGCGAAGAGGACCTCAACGTGACCAAGGAGATCTGGGAGGAGACCATCGGGGAGTTCCCCAAAATGTGGTTGCAGGATACGTACGAGGGTTTTTCCGGGAAGTACTGGCAGCTTCCGCCCCGCAAGGTCCTCCCCAAGCCCTGGAAGAAGCCGCACCCTCCGATGTGGTACGCCGCGGGCAACCCACCCAGCTACGCCATGGCGGCTCGGAAGGGGCTCGGCGTGCTCGGCTTCTCGGTCGGTTCTTACGCGGATCTGGAAAAGGTGCTGGGCTCGTACAAGTCCGAGATCGTGAACGCGGAGCCGATCGGCGCCTTCGTCAATGACAACATCATGGTGGCCTCCGGATTCTTCGTGGCCGAAGACACCGATAGGGCCGTCGAGAGGGCGGTCAACGCCCGATTGAACTACATGCAGAGCCACGTGTTCCGGTACCATGACACCTTCCCCGCGCCCGCTGGCATCCCCAAATGGCCCGACGTGATCCCGGACTTCACCGCCGACCAGGTGAAGGAGATGGCCAAGGGTGGGATGATCTGCGGTAACCCCGATGAAGCGCTCGCCCAATGTCGCGAGTGGGAGTCCACCGGCGCCGATCAACTAGCGTTCGGAATGGGAACTGCTTCACACGAGGAGAACCTTGAGATGATCCGCCTCATGGGCGAGTACGTGATCCCGAAAATCGACACCGATCCGGTGCACCGGAGCTCCCGTTTCCGCGATGCTGCGGCTGCTTCGTAAGCGGCGACGGCACGCCGGATAGCGGGAGTCCCACCTGCCCCATGCCCAGCCCCGTGGCATTGCGCCAGGACGTAGAGAATCTCCAACTCATTCGGAACTCCCTGGTGGGCGCGGCCAAACGGCGGGTCCCGCAGCGATCGTCTTCGAACCAGCGGGATTCACTCAAGGAGGTGGCGCTCCGGCTCTTCGATGAACGCGGGTTCAGGGCGGTCACCGTGCGCGACATCATGGAAGTCCAAGGCCTGACTGCGGGCGCCATGTACAACCATTTCCGGTCGAAGGAACTCGTCCTCGTCTCGCTCATCACCGACTCGGTGGGCGGGTTGGAAGGCTACCTGAGGGTGGCGTTCTCCGTGAGCGAGCCCGACGACCGCCCGGCCCGACTGGCGGCTTTGGTCTATGCGCACGCCCGATTTCAGTGCGAATTCGCCCCGCTGGCCCGCGTCTCGTCAAATGAGTTCGTGCACCTTCCCGCCAAGGCCAAACGTGAGTTGGCGACGCGTCTGCTGCGCATCCGGGGCCACCAGGTGGGTGTGACCACCGAGGGCATCGCACGCGGAGAGTTCGACATCGACAACCCGGAGATCGCAGTTATGGAATTTCAGGGAATGGCGGCGAAGATGTCCGAGTGGTACGACATCAAAGGACCATTCGATCCGGCACGAATGTCCCGCTATCACGCCAAAATTGTCCTGCGGATGGTGGGAGGAAAAACGTCTGACGCCGTTTTCGACGCGCTCGACATTGCCTTCCGACCCATTCATCTGCGCACCGTCGGGAACGAGGTGGAAGCTGCGGTGTGACGTGACGTGACGTGACGTCCGTCAGGTGTTCCCGCGACGGCCGAAGGCGTCGGTGTCGAACGATCCGCTTTCTGCCATGGATCCGAACTCGAGATGCACCAGGCCCTGCTGCAGAATGTGCAGGTTGACGGCCCGCTTGGTGTCCCGCAGTGCTTCGGGTGGCTGGGCGGCGAGCTTGGCGGCGATTTCGAGCGCTCTGGGCAGCAACGCCTCCTCCGGGACGATGTCGGAGGCCAGGTCCACCCGCCGGGCGGTGTCGGCATCTATCCGTCGACCCATGTAGAGGACTTGACGGGCGAGAGGAAGCCCGACGAGGAGGGGCAGCAGGAGCGCGCCGCCGTCTCCGGCGACGATACCGCTGGAGACGTGGGGATCAGCCAGATACGAAGTCGGACTCATGATGAGAACGTCGCTGGCCAGAGCGATGGTGCACCCCACCCCGATGGCCGGTCCGTTGATCGCCGCCACCAGTGGGAGCTCGCACCGCAACATGTTCAGGAGGAGGTTGCGGGCCTCAGCCATACGGCGGCGCCGGTAGGAGCGGTCGCTGCGCAATCGGTCCCAGGCTTCCCGGTCGCCGCCTCCGCAGAAGGTAGCCCCCGCGCCAGTGATGACGACCGCCCTGACCGTCTCGTCATCTGCAAGCTCTTGCCAGATAGTGGTCAGCTTGAGATGCATGGCGGCATTCAGGGCGTTGGCCTTGTCGGGGCGGTTGATGGTGAGCAGCGTTACGCCCCCATCCACTGCTGCAACATCGATGCTCATAGTCCCTGTCCGTAGAGGTAGTGGCCGGCACTGTCAGCGCCCGTATCGGGCGACGTCTCGCCCTGGGGAGCACCGTTTTCCTCCACCGTAGCTGCATTTTGGGGGGCCGCAGGGCGTTCGGCCAGTGCACGTTTTCGACCCCCGGGGAGCGTGATAACTCGTTGAACACACGACATGCCCGGTGCTACGGTGAGGGGCGCACAGGTGAGCGAAGTCCGAGGGTCTTACAGCGTATGGGAGTGAACCAGAGCGGAGTCGGCCTGTTGCGCTACGGCGCCTACGTCCCGTACTACCGTTTGCAACGATCGGCGATCGGCTCATTTCTCGGTGGGGGCGGCGGCGTCGGAACCCGGTCGGTGGCCTCCTACGACGAGGACACCACGTCTATGGGCGTGGAGGCGGCCCGGGTCACCCTCTCCGGAGTCAGTTCTGAGGTCATGCCGCAGCGGGTCTTGTTTGCTTCGGCCAAACCGGCCTATGCGGACAAGTCCAACGCCGCCGTGATTCAGGCCGCCTTACTGCTCGACCGGTCGAATCTGTCGCTCGACATGTGCGGCTCGGTGCGGTCGGGGGTCGGCGCCATAATCGCCGCCATCGAAGCGACGGTTCCCTCGCTGGTCGTGCTCTCGGACATCAGAGTCGGACTTCCCGGCGGGGGCGACGAGAAGAGCGGTGGCGACGCGGCCGCGGGACTGCTTTTCGGGACGCCCACGGCCAATGATCCGGTCATTGCCACTGTGCTTTCCCACGCCCATGTCACCGAAGAATTCCTCGACCGGTGGCGGCTTCCTGAAGCGGAGACCTCGCACTCCTGGGAAGAGCGGTTTGCCGAGGAGATCTACGTTGCCCTGGCTGAAGAGGCCTACGCGAACGCACTCAAGCAGGCTGGTATCAGCGCCGGCGATGTCGACCATCTGATAGTCGTGGGTGTGCACGACCGCGCCTCCGCAACCTTTGTGCGCGTCGCAGGAGTGTCCGGCGAAGCCAACGTCGCCAACTTGGCCGCCGAAATCGGCAACCCCGGCACGGCCCAGGTCGGGGTGGTGTTGGCCGACGTGTTGGATCGGGCCGGTCCGGACGAGGTTGTGGCGGCGGTGGTCCTGGCCGATGGGGCCAGCGTGATCGTGATGAGGACCACGCAAGACCTGGTCGAGCGACGAATGCCGCTGCCGGTGCACGAGCAGATCGCCCAGGGCAACGCCGGACTGAGTTACGCCAGTTTTTTGACCTGGCGGGGTTTCTTGGACAGGGAGCCTCCCCGTCGTCCCGACCCGCCGGCGCCGGCGGCGCCGCCGTCCTTTCGATCCACCAGGTTCAAATACGGGTTCGAAGGGTCGCGCTGCAACGCCTGCAGTGAGGTGCATCTCCCCGCGGTGCGGGTCTGCACGGCGTGCGGCGCGGTCGATGACATGGACCTGGTCGCCATGGCTTCGGTGCGGGCCACGGTGAGGACGTTCACCGTGGATCGGCTGGCCTACTCGCTGAACCCTCCGATAGTGGCGGCGGTGATCGATTTCGAAGGTGGAGGTCGATTCAACTGTCAGTTGACCGACGTCGACCCAGGCGCGATTGCCATCGGCCAGAGCGTTGAAATGACATTCCGGCGACCGATCACCGCTGCCGGTGTCCATAACTACTTTTGGAAGGCGAGGCCGTGCCGGTGAGACGGCATCTTGCGTCGTATCCCACCGTGACAGGAGAGTACTGATGGCGTCCAGGGGAATTCGAGATCGTGTTGCCATCGTCGGTATGGGATGTACCACGTTCGGTGAAAAATGGAATGACTCGGTGGATGATCTCTTGATCGATTCGACATCGGCCGCGTTGGCGTCCGCTGCAATGCGACTCGAGGACATCGATGCCTACTGGCTCGGAACCATGGGTTCGGGCGTATCGGGCCTCACCCTCTCCCGGGCGCTCAGGATTGAGGGGAAGCCGGTGACCCGCTTGGAGAACATGTGCGCCACCGGTTCGGAGTCACTGCGCAATGCCTGCTACGCCGTCGCCTCCGGCGCGTACGACGTTGCCATGGCGGTAGGGGTGGAGAAGCTGAAGGACTCGGGGTTCTCCGGTCTGGTCTCGCAGCAGATCCCGTCCGACGGGACTCTTCCCGACACCACCGCGCCGGCTCGATTCTCGTACCTGGCCCCGGCCTATGCCAACAAGTACGGCATCGATCCTAAGGATCTGAAAGAAGTAATGACGAGGATCGCCTGGAAGAATCATGCCAACGGTGCCAAGAACCCTCGCGCCCAGTTCCAGAAGGAAGTGTCGAAGGCCACCATTGCCAACGCGCCGCTGATCGCCGGTGATCTGGGCATTTTCGACTGCTCCGGCGTCTCGGACGGCTCTGCGGCGGCCATCGTGGTCAGGGCGGAGGATGCGCACCGTTATACGGACAACCCGCTGTACGTGAAGGGCCTCTCCTTCGTGGCGGGAAGCGGAAAGGGGAACTTCGACCAGTCATACGACTTCACCACGTTTCCCGAGGTCGTCATGTCGGCCACCGACGCGTACGCCCAGGCCGGGGTCACCGACCCCCGGGCCGAACTGGCGATGGCGGAGGTGCACGACTGCTTCACGCCCACTGAGCTCGTGCTCATGGAGGACCTCGGTTTCGCGGCCAGGGGAGCGGGCTGGAAAGAGGTGATGGCCGGCACCTTCGATCTCGACGGCCAGCTTCCGGTGAATCCTGACGGAGGCCTCAAGGCTTTCGGCCATCCCATCGGGGCCTCCGGACTGCGCATGATGTTCGAATGCTGGCTTCAGCTCCGCAGCCAAGCTCCCGAGAACCGCCAGATTGCATCGGTGGGCCAAGGTCGAAATCTGGCGCTGACCCACAACCTCGGGGGAGCTCCCGGCGATTGTGTCTCGTTTGTCTCGGTGGTGGGTTCGCAACCCTCGAGCTGACTCGGAGGCCGGGCTCATCCACCCCAGCGGATGGCGTCGACCACCGGTTGCCACGTCGAAGGGTCACTCTCGTAAGGTATGTAGAGGCTGGTGCGCTGTACAAGGCCTTCGAATCGCTCCGCCAACGCCGGGGCGATCCCATTCGGTTCCGCCACGATGGCAAAGCTGTTGAGAACGTCGTCATCGATCAACTCGCCCATCTCATCCCAGCGGTCTTGGCGAGCCAGCGCGTTGAGGTCGCTTTGCAGCTCCCCCCATCCGTGGACCTCCAGGACCGGGCGGTAGGCCGGGGTAGACGCATAAAACGCAATCTGCCGCTTCGTCTCGCGCAGGGCTATATCGAATTCTTCGCCGGTGGCGCCGGTAACGATGAAGGACGGGCCGGAGATCTCAAACCCCTCCAAGCTCTTCCCGATGCCCGCTCGTCCCCGCGCCAGAGCAGGGATGGTGACCTCACGCAGATAACGCTCCGTGGTGAATGCATGACAGATGAACCCGTCGGCCACCTCGCCGGCCACCTCCGTCATGCGCGGCCCTACTCCGGCCAACATCACTTTGGGGGGACCGAACGGGTTCGGGTCGGGCGCAAAGAACGGCGTCATCAGCGTGTGGTGATAGAACTCCCCTTCGAAGTCCAGTGGAACGCCCTCGTTCCAGCTACTCCATATGGCCCGGAGGGCGAGAACGAACTCTCGCATCCGTGGGGCCGGGTGCGACCAAGGCATCGAAAAGCGATGGAGGATGTGCGACCGCACCTGGGTGCCGAGGCCGAGTACGAGTCGACCCCCCGAGAGAGCCTGCAGGTCGTTGGCGCTGATGGCCACGGTCATAGGACTACGGGCGAAGGCCACGACAATTGACGTCCCGACCTCTGCGGTCGTGGTCGTCTGTGCGGAGAGAAGGACGGACAAGAACGGGTCGTGGGTCGTTTCCGAAACCCAGATCCCTGAGTACCCTGCCTCCTCATAGCGTCGTGCCGCCTCCCCTGCCTGCCGCTGCGGGACGGTCAGGCGGACGTCGAGCTTCATGAACTCTCGAGCTCGGGAGCGGACGGAGCGGCCGTATCCGAGCGATGGGATCTGACGGGTGTCGTGGGTTCTGGGAAGTAGTGGATCGCATCGGCATTGGACCTCCAGACCATGAAGGTGCGCTCGAAGTCCAGAACCTCCTCGCCTCGCTGATTGAGCCCGCGGGTGGCGCAGGTGACGATTCCTGCCTCGGGTCGGGAGGCGGACGGCCGGAGCCCGATGATGACGCTCTCGCCGTAGAGCGTGTCGCCGACGTACACCGGCGCCGTCAATCGGATCTCTTTCCAGCCCAAATTGGCGATGGCATTCTGGCTGATGTCGGCCACGGAGATCCCCAGTACGAGGGCGACAGTCAATCCGGAGTTGACGAGCTCCTGGCCGTGCTCGGACTTCTTGGCGTAGTCGGCGTTGAAGTGCAGCTGGTTGGTATTCATGGTGAGGAGGGAGAACCAGCGATTGTCCGCCTCGCCGATGGTGCGTCCCAGCTGGTGCCGATAGACCTGCCCTAGGGCAAAGTCTTCGTAGAAATTGCCCGTCTGCATGATGAATTCAGGCACGATTGGCGTCAACCATCGGCCAGGAGCGCGCGTGCGATAATTATGCGCTGGATCTCGTTGGTGCCTTCTCCGATGCAGAGCAGGGGAGCGTCACGGTAGTAGCGCTCGATGTGTCCCTCGGTCGAGTAGCCGTAGGCTCCATGGATGCGCATGGCATCGGTGGCGTTGTCCAGAGCTGCCTCGGTGGCCACCAACTTGGCCATCCCCGCCTCGAGGTCGCAGCGCTGGCCCGCATCGAATGCCTCCGCCGCCTTCTGGACGAGAAGCCGGGAGGAGGCGGCACGGCAGGCCATGTCGGCGAGCTTCAACTGGATCGCCTGGTGTTGACCGATGGGCTTTCCCATGGTGTGGCGAGTGCGGCTGTACTGGAGCGATGCGTCCAGGGCAGCCGTTGACAGACCTACTCCCCGGGCGGCCACGTTGATCCGGCCCAGTTCGAGCGCGCCCACGGTCTGGTGAAAGCCCTGGCCCGGCACCGTTCCGATGAGCCGGTTCGCCGGGACCTCCACGTCGTCGAAGTGCAACTCGACGGTATCGACGCCTTTGTAACCGATCTTGCCCAGCTGTCGGGACACCTCGTAGCCGTCAGAGCGCAGGACGATGAGCAAGGACATCCCGGCGTGCCGGGGTTGCGCCTCAGGATCAGTTTTCACCAGAAGGGCCAGACAGTTCCCTTTGCCACCGTTGGTAATCCACAGTTTCGTCCCCGAGACCACGTAGCGGTCGCCATCTCGTACGGCCACGGTGCGGATGGCCTGGAGATCGCTGCCGCAATCCGGTTCGGTCAGCCCGAGTCCCCCTCGCAATTCACCCGAGGCGAAACGGGGGAGCCACTCCTGGCGTTGCTCCTCCGTCCCGTAGCGACGCACCAACTCGGCCATCATGAGGTGGGAGTTGATGACCCCGGTGAGAGACATCCAGACCTTGGAGATTGTCTCGACTATGGACGAATAGGCCAGGGCGGAAAGTCCCAGTCCCCCGTACGCCTCGGGAATGGTGGCACCGAAGAGTCCGAATTCCCGCATCTGCTCGACCATGGCAGTCGGGTACTTGTCAGCATGCTCGAACTCGAGCACCTGCGGCAGCACGTCTTGTTCGAGCCACTTCTGAATGACGCGGACGAACTCGTCGAGTTCACCTTGGTGTTGCATCGGATCCTCCATCGTGTCAGTGCCGCCGGAAACCCCAGAGCTGTCGTGACTTGCGCGCCTTCAGCTTGTCCGGACAATATACGCCATGGAACGGGCCTCACGTTCGAACGGAATCTCTCGTCCCGCCGCCGGATGGTAGGAGCTCTCCCCTTGTGAAAGCCGAATTCGACAGAATCAGCGATGAGGAGATCAGGTCTTTGGTGACCAATTGGGCCCGGGCTACCTGGGACCCGACAATGACCCTCGGGGACTGGTGGAGGCGGCTGGCGGAGGCCGGATTGGCGGTGCCGAACTGGCCGGTCGATTGGCTGGGGAGAGGGTGGACGAGGGCGCAGGCGGTCGTGGCGCACGCCGCGCTTGTGGAGGCGGGGGTGCCCGGTCCCCCCGCCGGACTCGGGGTCATGCTGGCCGGCCCGACCATCCTCCGCCACGGCGACGACGAGCAAAAGCAGCGCTTTCTCCCCGGGATCGCCGACGGGAGCGAGAACTGGTGTCAGCTCTTCAGCGAGCCGGGAGCGGGATCGGATCTGGCCGGAGTGCAGACCCGGGCCGTCCGACAGGGCTCCCGATGGGTCGTGACCGGTCAGAAGGTGTGGACCTCGAACGGCCAGCTGGCCGATCGGGGCATGCTGCTGGCCCGGACCAACGAGAGCGCACCCAAGCATCGGAACCTCACCTGGTTCGCCCTGGACATGGCGCAATCCGCCGTGGAGGTTCGGCCGCTCCGGGAAATGACCGGAAGATCTCTGTTCACTGAGGTGTTTCTCGATGGTGCCGGCGCCAGCGATGACGAGATTGTCGGTGGTCTCGACGGGGGTTGGCCGGTGGCCCGGACCACCTTGATGAACGAGCGCATGGGTCTCGGAGGTGGGCGAGGAGCGGTCGGTGGTGTCCCGGGCCCTCGGGGGGGCATGCTCGAGACCCCGGCGGCCGCCGCGCTCGCTCCAGGGGGACAGAGTCGCCGGAGCTCGGGCACGGCGCTTGCCATGCGGGGACGGGCTTTTGCGGAACTGGCCGAGTTGGCGCGGCTGACCGGGTGTCAAGGTAACCGGGTGGTGCGGGACCGTCTGAGCCATCTCTACATCGTCGAACGCGTGGCGCAAATGACCGATCAGCGAGCCCGGGCCCAAGGTGGTAAGGCCGCCGATCGAAGCGCGGAATCGAGTGGTTCCATCGGAAAGCTATTGGGAAGCCGCGCCACGGCCATGGCCCGCGATCTGGGTTTGGGTATGCTCGGGCCCCTCGGGATGCTGTGGGCCCAGGACCGATCACTGGCCGGCGCGCTCGTCGAGCTCTGTCTCTTCAGCCCGGCCGTGTCGATCTATGGGGGGACGGATCAGATTCAACGAAACATTCTGGCCGAGCGGATATTGGGCCTGCCCAGGGAGTGAACGGGTCAGGTGCCCTCCCTATACACGAGAGGTCAAAGAGTGTGAGTGACGACAACGAATTCGACGACATCACCGAGGGCATTCGGGCCTTCTTGCGCTCTGAGGTGGTGCCACGCCAAGTACGGCTGCTGGAGTCCGGCCACTCCGAGTACGGTTCGAATGGGAGGTTCAGCGACGAAGTGTTGCAGGCCTTCTCCGAGGTTCGCATGGCTTCTGCCGACGCCGGCTTCTACTGCATCCTGGCCCCGGAAGCCGTTGGTGGGGCGGGCCTGGGATTCGAGGCCCTCTACCGCGTGTGGGAGACGGTCTTCGACTTCTGTGGTGCCAACTACTGGCTCGGACACCAGGCGATCAGTCACTGGTCCCGTGGGCCGAGCCACCTCTATCTCCACGTCGACGAAGGGTTCCGGGAAGAGGTACTGCCGGACCTGCGCCACGGGCGTCGCACGACATGTTTTGCCATGTCCGAGCCGGACGCCGGCTCGGACGTCTGGAACATGCGCACGACGGCCACCAAGGTCGATGGAGGGTGGATCCTCAACGGCACGAAGCAGTGGTCGACCAACGCTCCCTACGCCGACTGGGCTATCACGTTCGCCGTCACCGATCGAGAAGCGTTCAATGCCCACAAACGTGGGCTGACCGGCTTCGTCGTGGACCTCAAGAGTGAGGGCGTCCTCGTGGAGAGCGTCATTCCCATGTTCGGGCACAGCGGAGGGGACGAAGGCATCGTGAGCTTCTCGAATGCCTTCGTGGCCGATCGGCAGGTTATCGGCGAGCCGGGCGAAGGACTGGTTCATGCCATGTCGGGTGTCTCGTCGGGTCGCCTCTACAACAGCGGGCGGGCGGTGGGGCTGGCTCGCTGGGCCGTGGCGCGCGCAATCTCGTACGCCGAAGAGCGCCGGACGTTCGGCCAGCCCCTGATTGAGAACCAGGCCATCGCCTTCCCGTTGGCCGATGCCGCCATGGATATCCACGCCGCCCACCTGATGGGCCTCGAAACCGCTCGGCGCCTGGACCGGGGGACGAGCACCCGGGCCGAGGTGTCCATGACCAAGACCTTCTCGACCGAGATGGCTGTGCGCGCCATCGATCACGCCATGCAGGTTCATGGCGCGATGGGCTTCACCAACGAGATGTACCTGGCGCAGGCATGGCAGCAGATGCGCCGCACGTGCGTGGCCGACGGCTCCTCCGAAATGATGCGGATACAGATTGTGAAGGCGCTCCGCCAAAACGGAGTCCAGTTCTAGCCGACTCGCTGCCTCACCGGAGGGCGTGGCGCAGGGCGCGGAAGTCGTCGGCCATGGACGTCGCCGGTACGCCGTTGCTGGGATCCTCAATCTGCTCGTGGTGATCGCGGACATCCTCGGGATCGAGCACACCGTCGCGCTTCGTCCATCCCGACGTCATACCGACGAAGAACCGGGCGACTCGACCGCCTCCGACGCTGTAGAGGTAGCCGGTCGTGGTGCATTCCTCATGGGCCAACCAGGCCACGACCGCCGAGACCTGGGTCGGGTCGACCGAGTCGATCAGCTTGCCGAGGACATTCTCCGTCATTCTCGTCCGGGCGATGGGGGCTATGGCGTTCGAGGTGATGTTGTGCTTGGACCCCTCGATGGCCAAGGTGTTGGAGAAGCCGACCAGGCCGGCTTTGGCCGCCGCATAGTTGCTTTGGCCGAAATTGCCGAAAATGCCGGCGGCGGACGACGTGAAGATCACCCGTCCGAACTGTTGCTCCCGCATGTGGCGCCATGCCGGCAGGGTGACGTTGAATGCACCTTTCAGGTGGACGTCTATCACTGCCCCGAACGCGTCGGCATCGCTGTTGTGGAACGCCCGGTCGCGCAGGATACCCGCGTTGTTGACCAGAATATCGATGCGCCCGAAGTTGTCGATTGCGGCGCGGACGATGGCCTGGCCACCCTCTCGGGTCGCCACACTTTCGAGGTTGGCGACTGCGGATCCTCCGGCAGCGGTGATCTCCTCCACCACCTGTTGCGCCGGTCCGTCGCTGGTCCCGTCCCCCTCGACCGACCCGCCGATGTCGTTCACGACCACGCTGGCACCCCGTTGGGCCAACAGGAGCGCGTGCTGGCGGCCGAGACCGCCCCCAGCCCCGGTCACGACTGCGACACGGCCATCGAAGCGAAGTTGACTCATATGCTCACGCTACTCGCGCATGTAGGCGCCGCCCAAACCTGTCCGGACTAGATTGACGCACGTGACGCCCGTCCCACCAGGCCCCCCGAGCGAGCGGGCGAAGGCGCCGTCACCGCCGCCATCGGGGCCGCTTTCGGGTCTGCGGGTCGTTGAACTGGCCGGGATCGGTCCGGCACCGTTCTGCGGCATGGTGCTCTCGGACATGGGCGCCGATGTTGTCCGTGTTGACCGGGTCGAGAGCCCAGGAGACGATGCCCATCCGGCCCTGTGGGACCGCGGGCGCCGATCGGTTGCGTTGGACCTCAAGGGCCCCGACGGCGTCGGGACGCTCCTGTGCCTCGTCGACACGGCGGACGCGCTGATCGAAGGCTATCGACCGGGAGTGGCGGAGCGTCTGGGTATCGGCCCGGAGACGTGCCTGGCGCGCAATCGGCGCCTCGTCTACGGACGGGTAAGCGGTTGGGGCAGCGAGGGGCCCCTGGCCCAAGCGCCGGGCCACGACTTGAACTTCATTGCGCTGTCCGGCGTGCTCAACGCGATCGGCCATCGCGGGGAGCGACCGGTCCCGCCGCTCAATCTCGTCGGCGATTTCGGCGGTGGGGGGATGCTCCTGGCCATGGGTGTCTGTGCCGCGTTGGTCCACGCCGCCCGTTCAGGCATCGGTCAGGTGGTCGATGCGGCGATGATCGACGGCTCGGCCCAGTTGATGACATCGATCTTCGGCATGCGCGCCCAAGGCAAGTGGAACGACGAGCGGGGCTCGAACCTCATCGATTCGGGTGCCCCGTTCTACGACGTCTACCAGACGTCAGACGGCGCGTACGTGTCGATCGCCGCGTTGGAGGGAAGATTCTTCGCCGATCTCGTGACGCGCCTGGGTCTCGCCGACGACCCGGTCATGGGGAACAGGATGGATCCGGCTTCATGGCCGGCCATGCGGCGGCGCTTCGTCGAAACGTTCAAGACCAAGACCCAAGCGGCCTGGTGCACCCTTCTCGAGGGCACCGACTGCTGCTTCGCGCCGGTGCTGAGCATGCACGACGCACCCGCGCATCCCCAGAACGCCCTGCGTAGGACCTTTGTCCAACACGATGGTGTCACCCAGCCGGCTCCGGCGCCCCGCTTCAGCGTGACACCGGGTGGTATCTCGAGGCCCGCTCCGCGCCGCGGTCAGCACACCCAGGAAGTCCTGGCGGAGTGGGGGGTGGCTCCTCAGACGGTGTGGGGAGAGTAAGGGCGTGCGACTTGCACGGACAAGTGGGCGGTCCTATCTTGACCTTGGGCTCTCGCCCGCAGCCAGTCGGGACCAGAGGGTCCTTTTCCGACAGAACGACTCGCCCGAACTGTGCGATCAAGAGGAGGTCGAATGCCCGAAGCGTGGATCATCGATGGTACCCGGACACCGCGCGGAAAGGGAAAGGAGACGGGAGGGCTCCACACCATCCACCCGCAGGAGCTGTTGGCGCAGGTGCTTCAGTCCCTGGTTGCCCGTACCGGAATCGATCCGGCGGACGTGGACGACGTCGTCATCGGGAACAGCGAGAACAGCGGTGACCACGGCTCGTGCATAGGGCGGATGGCGGTGCTCGCCGCCGGATGGCCCGACGTCACGCCCGGTGTGACGCTGAACCGCTTCTGCGGATCCGGACAGCAGGCGGTGAACTTCGCGGCCATGGGGGTGATGTCGGGACAACAGGACCTGGTAGTAGGCGGCGGCGTGGAGTCGATGTCGCGCTGGGTGCGACAAGGCCGGCTCGACTTCTCGGCCGGGAACGAGGCACTCCTCGAACTGCACCCCCTCGTTCCGCAGGGGGTGTCCGCTGACCTGATCGCCACCCTGGAGAAATTCAGCCGGAGTGATCTGGACGACTTCGCCGTGCGCAGTCAAGATCGAGCCGCGCAGGCCCAGAAGAACGGCCACTTCGACCGGAGCATCATTCCCGTCCACGCCGCCGATGGATCTCTCGCACTCGACCGTGACGAGCATCCACGGGCCGGGACGACCGTCGAATCACTGGCTGCGTTGCCCCCCTCATTCGAGCGGCAGGGTCGACGGGTGCCCGAAGACGGAGGCAGCACGTTCGACGAGAAATGCGCAACCGTCTACCCCGAGGTGGGCGAGGTGCAGCACCTTCACCACGCCGGGAACTCCTCTGGCATCGTCGACGGCGCCGGGGCGCTCCTCTTGGCGAGCGATGAATACGCGAGGGCCCACGGCCTTCGTCCTCGTGCCCGAATCGTCGCCACCGCTGCGGCGGGGGCGGAACCTGTGATCATGTTGACCGCCCCCGGCCCCGCCGCAGCGCGGTGCCTGGCCAAGGCGAAAATGAGTGTCGCGGATATCGACTTGTGGGAGATAAACGAGGCGTTCGCCGCCATCCCGCTCAAGGCCATCCGCGACCTCGACATCGACCCTGACCGGGTCAACGTCAACGGAGGTGCGATCGCCCTTGGCCACCCCATCGGTGCCACGGGGGCGATGCTCATCGGGACCGTCCTCGACGAACTGGAACGGCAGGACAAGTCAACGGGGTTGGTGGTGATGTGTACCGGCGGTGGAATGGGCACGGCCACCATCATCGAGCGCATCTGAGCGCCCTCGGCATTTCGCTTTCCGTCATGCATCGCCATGAGGGGGACTAGCTCCGTGTCCGAGTGGGTGATTGCCGACGTGTGGGAACGCGTCGCAGCACTGCAGCCGGAGGCCGACTGCCTCATTCAGGGAACCCGCCGCGTCTCGTGGGGGCGATTCGACCAGCGGGCCGACGGTGTCGCTGATTTCCTCCTTCGCTGCGGTCTCGGGCATCAGGCGAAGGTCGCCCAATATCTCTACAGCTGTCCCGAGTACATCGAGAGCGTCTTCGCCTGCTTCAAGGCGGCGTTGGTTCCGGTGAACACCAACTTTCGCTATCGGGCCGATGAACTCGTGGCGCTCTGGCTCGACGCCGACGTCGAGGCCGTCGTCTTCGATGTGAGTTTCACCGATCGCATCGAGGAAGTCCGTCACCGGCTCCCGGGCGTGCGTTGCTGGCTCTGCGTGTCCGATGGGACCGGTGCCGCGCCGTCGTGGGCCACCCCCTTCGAGCAGGCCACGCGCACCGATGCGCCACCTCGGCGGACCATCCCCCCTTGGGGGCGGAGCCCCGACGATCTCGTGCTCCTCTACACCGGAGGCACGACCGGACAGCCGAAAGGGGTCATGTGGCGACAGGATGACGTCTTTGGCATGCAGAACGAAGTGGGGGGCGTGCGCTATCGCGCTGAGGAAGGGATCGAAGGGGTGGAGCAGGCGCTGGCGGCCCGTCGCCACCCACCTCCCCGGCTGGTTCCCTGCGCCCCCTTGGTCCATGGCACGGGAGGATTCTCCGCGTACGCCGTGCTGAACGACGGCGGTGCGGTCGTCCTGTTGGAAGGCCGGTCATTCTCAGCCCGCGAACTGTTGGACACCGTCCAACGCGAGCGAGTGACCCAACTGGCCATTGTCGGCGATGCCTTCAGCCGCCCCATCGTCTCCGAACTCGATGCCCACCCGGGGCAGTGGGACCTCTCGTCGCTGTGGCTCATCGTCTCGTCGGGCATGATCTGGAGCCACCAGAGCAAGGCCGACCTGCTGCGCCACCTGCCACACCTTCTTTGTGTCGATTCGCTCGGCTCCTCCGAGGCGATCGGAATCGGCATGTCCCGGACCTCCAGCGGTGCGGCGTCCGGGGGCGAGAGATTTGTCCTGGGCCCGAATACCCGGGTGGTCGACGACGATGGCCACGATGTCCCCGCCGGGTCGGGACTGCCCGGAGTTCTCATGATGCGCGGGCGGACAGCGCTCGGCTACTACAAGGATGCAGCTGCCACCAGCCGGACGTTCCGGCAGATTGACGGTGAGCTGTGGTCGGCCCCGGGAGACTTTGCCACCGTTGAGGCCGACGGGTCGGTCCGGCTGCTCGGGAGGGGCTCATCGGTCATCAATACGGGGGGCGAGAAGGTCTTCGCAGAAGAGGTCGAGGAGGTGCTCAAGACCGATCCCTCGGTGTTCGACGCCGCCGTCATCGGGCTCCCTGACGAGCGGTTCGGCCAATGCGTGGCCGCCGCTGTGCAGCCTGTTGCCGGCCATGCGGTCGACGTCGCACGTCTCGTGGAGATGGCGAGCCACCATTTGGCCGGCTACAAGGTGCCGAGGCGGATCGCCGTCATGGAATCCGTCGGTCGCGGTCCGACCGGCAAGCTCGACTACCAGTGGCTGCGGCGGCAGTTGACCTCCGGTCCGGAGGTGTGAGAGGCGTCCGGTCGGAGAACTCGGCTACGTCCGGCTGGTCTCCACCACCCCGGCGCTGAGAAGGCTTTGGATCGAGGGCCGGGAAAGGCCGATTTCGGCCAGAATCTCTTCGGTGTGGTCGCCCAATCCCGGCGCGGGCACGATGCCTGCGTCGTGCATGCTGGCAAAGTTCGGGGTGGCGCGGGGCTGGCGGATCGGGCCGATCAACGGGTGCTCGTATTCCACGAGTGTGCCGTTGGCCACAATCTGGGGATGGACGAGCATTTCGTCGAGGCTGACCACAGGCGCGCAAGGAACGTCGTTCGCCGTGAGCAGCTTCACCACGTCGTCGGTCGGGAGCGTGCGGATTGCGCTGCGGGCCCCCCGGAGGATGGCCCCGGGCTTCATCGTCCCGCCGCCCGTTCCTGATTGATCGTGGCCGAGTCCGAAGGCGTGCATCAAGGCATCCCATTGCGACTGCTTGAGGACGACCAAGGACACGTACCCATCGGCGGTCGGGGTGAGGCGGAAGGTCAGGGCGGCCGCGGGCATTCGAAGCTCGGGTTCGAGCGCCGTCCGATCCATCATTCCGTCCGGCCACAACAAGGAGACGGCGACATCGAGCATGCTGATGGAGATGGTCGTGCCTCCTCCGGTGCGGAACCGCTCTATCAAGGCGGCACACACGCTCTGAGCCAGGACATGTCCGGTGCACTTGTCGACCACACCATGCCTGATCAGGTGCGGATCGTCCTCGTCTGATTCACGCTGCAGATCGGCCATGCCCGAGACGGCCTGAATGACGTGGTCGTAGACGGGACGACCGGCGAGAGGGCCGGTGGCGCCGAAACCCACGATGGAAGCGTGCACCACCGTCGGCCGCGTGGCCGTGACCGCCGCTGCATCGAGGCCCAGACGGGCGGCCGCCTTCGGGCGAAAGCTGTGCACCACGACGTCGGCCGAATTCAGCAGAGGCTGGAGCACATTTTTGCTCTCGGCTCGGTGCAGATCGACGACCAAAGATCGTTTGGAGCGATTGAGGTTGGCAAAATACGACGCCATGCGCGCGCTGCCGCTGCCGGTGTGCCGGATGACATCGCCCGTCGGCGACTCAACCTTGATCACGTCCGCTCCCTGGTCCCCGAGGATCATCGTGCCAAAAGGCCCTGCCATGTTCTCCGTGAAGTCAATGACCCGTATCGATTGCAACGGCCCATTGGTCAGACCTACACTTTCGCGTCGCATGGTCTCCCTTCGTGGCCCCGGCGCGGCTAGCGTTCCGCCGGACCCTGGGCAGCCTAGAAGGCTCTTACCTATCCGGACAAGTTGTTGCCCGAGTACCTAGCCGTCCTTCGTTTGCTCGGGACGGTCGAGGCGGATGCTGTAGCTGAAGCGCGTGGCCGGGTGGAGTGAGACCGAAACCTCGAAGAGGCCCGTCTCATGGGCGCTGAACCTCCGGACGATCCGGAGGGCCGGCTCGCCGGGCTCGCAGAGCAGGCGGCGGGCGGCGAGGTCGGGTAGGACCGTGGCCGAGACGACCTGGTCTATGTGGGACATGGCCAGGCCGTGCGCCGAAGCGACTTGGTCGAATATGGCGGCGGACACGTCCGCGTCCACCTTGATGGCGTCGGCATAGTCCGCCTTGAGGTAGACGTTGGTGGTGCCGATGAGCTGACCACTCCCAACGTCTCGCCGTACCCCGGAGAAATGGATCCACTCGGCGTCATGGCCGAGCTCCAGCTCCTGCATTGTCTTCTCGGATACCTTTCGTTTGGATCGACTGAGCCTGACCGAGGTCTCCTGGGCGTAGCGAAGGACATCGGCCTCCTGTTGCACCGAGAGCACGAATGCGGGTGGCGGCCGACGTGCGATGACGCGGCTCTCCCGACCTCTGTTTCGCTCAATCAACCCGGCCTGCTCCAGCCGTCGAAGTGCTTCGCGCGCCGTAAACCGACTGATGTCGTAGGTCTTGCACAGCTGCGCCTCTGAAGGCAGCGTCGCACCGACCGCGTACCAGCCGGTGTCGACCGAGTGGGTGAGATCAGCTGCCACCTGGGCGTAGCGCGGCGATTGCCGGTCGCCGCGCCCCCTCGTCGTGGCCCTTCGGGCCGCGAGGGCGGGTTTGGGCTGATCTGCCGGTACCTTGTTTTTCGGAGTAGGAGTAGAGGGTACTTTTGGCCTTGGCATGGACTCTCTCGTGTTCGAGGACTCTCTCGGAGTATGGGTGCACGGGCGATCGACAGTGTAGATGCCGGGCCCTTCTGTCGGGTGCGTGCCGTCCGGCCCGGTGAATTTGGTGCGCTAGCCTTGTCCGGTCATGTGGAGTAGGCAAGGGGAGGCGGCCCATGCTGTGGGGTGAGGGGCTCTACGACCCCTACGGGTTGCTCCTCAGCCCCGAGGAGCGAAGCTTCAGGGACGAGTTGACCGCATTTCTCTCCGGTTACGACGGCATCATCGAGCGCCAGTTCTTTCGGGGCCGAGGGGGTCCGGCCCGATCGCTTTATCAGGAACTCGGCCGTCGGGGATGGCTGTCGATGTGCTGGCCCGAGGAGTTCGGGGGCCGCCGGTCGCCGCGTTCGTTCGAGTTCATTCTGTGGGACACGCTGGCCTACTACCGCGCCTGCCGTCCCGACCTCGGCCCCGGACTCATCGCCCATGTGCTGATTACGAACGGGAGCGACAAACTGCGTCAGCGGGTGCTGCCGGCTCTGGCGAGTGGTTCGATGTCGTTGTGCTTGGGATATTCGGAGCCCGAAGCGGGGAGCGAGCTGACCAACGTGCAAACCAGGGCGAAGGTCGACGGCGACGCGTACGTTGTCACCGGGCACAAGATCTGGACCTCGGACGCCCACCATGCGTCAACGATGTGGCTTCTTTGCCGGACTGCTCCATTCGCTCCCGGGAGCAGTTGTCTGAGCCTCTTGTTGGTCGACATGGCGACTCCCGGCATCACGGTCAGCCCCATCCACACCATCGACGGCCACCAGGTGAACGAGGTGTTCCTCGACGAAGTGGTCGTGCCCGCGGCCAACCGGGTCGGCGAGGAGGGCAAGGCCTGGACCATGATCCGTGAGGCCTTGGCCGTCGAAAGGCATACCCAGGTCCTGCCGGGGCGACTGCGTCGGGACCTCGAGGAGCTCGAACTCCTTCTGGACGAGCACGGGCTCTCCGACGAACCGGTGGCGCGCCGAAGCCTCCTCGACCTTCACTGTCAGTTGGCGACCGTCGAAGCCGGGTCCCTGGCCGCGGTAGCGGCCATTGGGGCCGGCGGACAGGCAGTGATGGAGGCGGCCCAAGCGAAGTTTCTCGGTTCGCACTTGAGCCAGGCCATCCCGCGGGTCGGGCTGGATCTCCTGGGAACCGCCGGGGTGATCGGGGACAACGAGATGGCGTTCTTGTGGCGCGAAAGCATACTGGAGACCATCGCCGGGGGCACCGTCGAGGTGATGGCCTCCATGCTGGCGCGTCAGGGTCTGGGGCTGGGCAGCAGGACGTGAGAGCCCGGCCCAGTCAGCCGCGACCGCGGAGCCGCGCGCGGTCATGAACAATTTCGCGCCCCAGCCCGAGCAGCTCGAGTTTGCCCGGGCGCTCATGGCACTGGTCGAGAGCCGAAATGAATCGGGCGCTCCCGATGCATCGGTCGACCTCTGGACGGATCTGGCGGGAGTGGGGTTTCTGGGTCTTTGCGCCGAGGAGGGCGGCGGCGGTCCCCGCGATCTCGTGGTGGCGATGGAGGCCCTGGGCAGGGTCGTGTGTCCCGGACCAATTGTGGCCACCGCCGCCGCGGCCCATCTGCTCGAAGGCCCACAGCTCGAAGAGCTGAACGCCGGCCGGCTCCGAGTGACCTTCACGGACGGAGTTCACATACCGTGGGCCGAGAGCGCCAGCTTGGTTATCGAAGCACGCGGGTGCGACGCCTGGTTGATCGCCGATCCCGGTGAAATCACGCCCGTGAGGACGCTGAGCGCGGAACCCTGGGCCCTGGGGAGTCCGATCAGGGGTCCCCAGCTCCGCGAGTCCACCCGTGCCCTGATCCTGTTCGACCTCGGCCTTTCCGCCTATCTGCTCGGATGCGCGCGACGGTTGATTGATCAAGGAGCCGAGCACGCCCGGCTGCGCACCCAATTCGGGCATGTGATCGGGGATTTTCAGGCCGTGGCACACCCCTTGGCCATCGCTATGGCCCAGAACAACGCGAGCAGCCAATTGGTGGGTCTTGCGGCGTTTGAAATCGATCAGGGCCAGTGCGACCCCGCCCGCGCCCGCCTGGTTCGCATGGCGAGCACCAAGGCTGCTCTCATGGCAGCCACCGCCGTGCACCAAGCGATGGGAGGACTCGGTTTCGCCATCGAAACCGGCGTCGGTGTGGTCAGTACGCGCATCCGCCAGTGGTCGTTGCTGCCGCCCGCAACACGCGTTTTCGATCTGGCGTGACGGCTGACTTCACAGTGGAGAGTTGTACGCGGCGATTGCGTTCATTTCAGCGACGTCCTCGGGGAGAAGAAATCCAGACTCACGCGCCATTTGCGTGGAACTTGCGACACGCTCCAAATACTCAGCCTTCGATGAGTACAGATCTCTGAGGACCGACGAAGAGAACGGCGACGTGCTCCCGGCCAAGTAAGCAACTGGATTACCCGAGTTGCCGAAGCCGGACAATACCGACACCGGAACGTCAACGCTCGCCGTGCGGATCCCACCGACAGCGATTCCCTTGTCGTCGGTAAGGATGGTGCCGTCATGAATAGCCAGTCTGGGAGAGGGCGGGGGTCGCGTGCCGTCTGTCACCCATTGCTCGAGCGCCCGCACCGCGGCGCACACGATGTAGTGCTGTGAACCGGCATTCATCGGTTTGTCGAACTTCATGCCGAACACTTCTTTTCCGGGCCGCCACGCCACCGCCAACTCTTCTATGGGAAGCCGCCCGGTATCAATCATGCCGGCGGCAAAGGTGTAGACGTCGGCGTGCGACGTACCGGCCATCTCCCAGAGCACGAATAAATCGCTGTCGTCCTGTCTGGCGGTGACATAGCCCAGGCTGATCAGGTCCGTCTCCGACTGAACGCACAGGACGGGCACTCGAAGGTCCGTTCGGAACGGCACCGGCTGATCATCGTTCGCTTCGGACGGGTCGGATTCGTCATTCAGCGGAGCGGACTTCCCTCCGCGCGCGTGCACAACGAACCCGTCATGGATTTGCGAGAGCGGATCAATGTCATTGATGTAAGTGGTAAGACGGAAGGCGGATTGTGATTCGCCGATGCCGAGGACGCGTTCGATCGACAGACCATCGAGGATCGTGCCCTTCGCGGCGCGAACGGCCTGCGTCGCCTTCTCGTAGATGTCGTACGAGAAGCGGTCACCCGGATGAGAAAGCCCTCCGTACCTGGCTGGGTCCATTCCCACCAATCCGGCGCTCTCCATCCCGAGGAGGCTCGCACCTCCGACCACGCCAATCTGTTGCGCGGACACTCCGACCCAGGCCGCACCGCTACGGACAAGCTCGGTGTGCGCGCATACCCAATCGGGTGCGGCATCAAGGCCTCCGCTGACGTTCAGCCACTCCACCCAGACAGTGCCATTGAAGACGGCGTCATCAGCAGGTCTGTAGACCAGAAGCCGCGTGCGAAATGGTGCCTCTTCGGCCGACGTACGCACTTCCCCTTTGGCTCGGAAATAGGCACGGGCAACACCGGAGAAGGAATACTCCGCTTCGCTGTAACCAACCGAAGACAGGTCGAACATAGTGGCGGCCACGAAGGGCCGATTTCCATCGGTCAGCTGCACCAACACTTTGTCGACCATGGACAGGATCCCCCTCTACTCGGCCGGCTCGACTCCGGATTCGTTATCTTCCCCCAAGTGCAATGGCGCGCGCCACGCCTCCGACAAACGATGGAACGACGACGCGACGATCTTGCCCCCACTTGCGCGGACAGCTACAGTTGGGCCCGGCGAGATCCTGGGGATGGGGGTTGGGGATGTCTTATGTGTTCGAGTCACCGGTGCACTGGGCGAGATCGGCCAAGGTACTGGTTGGGCTCGTTGTAGCGATCCTTCTCGTGAGTATCGGGTGTGCGGGTGCGGCGTCGGGCGCGCAGGCAACGAGCGCCCATGCGGTGACCTATCAGAGTGCCGCCGCGTTCAGCCAACCCCCCGACGTGGGCCACATCATTGAGCCCATTTCCGTGCAGCCCCTCGTCCTCGCCCCCAACGGCTACGTACAGCAGGAGTTCTTTGCATCGGGCACGGCCACTGCCTTCCGTGCGACGTCCACCCCCAGCGACGGCAAGTGGTCGATCACGCCGACCACGACGGCGCACTACGCGACCCGGATCCTTGTCCGGCGCCCCTCGGATCCGGCCAAGTTCAACGGCACGGTCCTGGTCGAATGGATGAATGTCTCCGACGGCGAGTCGGCACCCGACTGGGACTACCTCAACCCGATGCTGATGCGGGACGGCTATGCCTATGTGGCGGTTTCCGCCCAGGCACTCGGCGTCGACGGCGGGAAGGCCATTCTCGGTGCGGCTGCTGCGGGGACTCAGGGCCTCGTCCAGGAAGAGCCGGCCCGGTACGGAAGCCTGCACCATCCGGGCGATCAGTACGCCCTCGATATCTTCGCCCAGATCGCAAAGGCGCTGAAGGCACCTCACACAACCGTTCTTGGCGGCCTCAAACTCAAGCGGATCGTCGCAGTGGGGGAGTCGCAGTCCGCCTACTACCTCACGACGTTCGCCGATGCGCTGCAGCCTCGGACGAACATTTTCGACGGTATCTTCATCCACAGCCGGGGTGGGTCCGGTGCGCCGCTGAGCGCGTCGGTCACATCCAAAAAAGGTCCGGACAACCTGCGGATCCGGACCGATCTCAAGATCCCGGTCTTCATGTTCGAGACCCAGACCGATCTCGTCCAACTGGGCTATACGCCGGCTCAGCAGCCGAACACCGATCGGATCAGGACCTGGGAGGTGGCTGGCACCTCCCACGCGGATACCTATGACCTCGGCAACTACAGTCCCACCATTATCGGCTGCACCCAGCAGATCAACGACGGACCGCAGCACGAAGTGGTGCAAGCCGCGTTCAGTGCGTACGAAAGGTGGTTGGTGGACGGCACGGCACCGGCCAGCCCGCCGCCGTTCAAGCTGGCCAGCACGAACCCCCCGGTGTTGGCCCTCGACCAGAATGGCAATGTCATCGGCGGGGTCCGCACCCCTGCCGTCAATGTGCCCGTGTCCACCCTGAGCGGGGCCGCGCCGCCGGGTACCACCTCGCTCTGCCAACTCTTCGGGCAGACCACCCCCTTCAGCCCCGCCAAACTCGCCAGCCTCTACAAGAGTCAGGCTGGCTATCTGGCCGCCTACACAACCAGCCTTGACAAGGCCATTGCCGAGGGGTACATCCTCAGTGCCGACCGGGCTGAACTGTTGGCCCAGGCCATGCAGGTCCAGTTTCCGGCGTGATCCTCAGTGCGGTCCCCCGAGCCGCACCTGCTAGGACGATTTCGGACTCGATCGACCAGTGCCTCACAAAAAAGCTGCCCGAAGATCATCGCTAGCCGACAGAGCCATGACGGGCGCCGCCTGCACTTGGACCAAGAGCCGCAATGCCCTCCTCGGCGCTTGGGGCCACGTTTACATGCAGACCTTCTTCCTCCATCCCCGAGATGAAGTCGCCTTGTTACAGGGGGATCCGCAACATGGAGTAGGTGCCCACCGATCGACTGGGATCGAGCCCGAGCGGTTCCCAGGAGACCCCAAACGTCAGTCGTTCTCCACTGTGTAATCCCAGTAGGCGACAACGTGCTTGCGGTCCGGTGCCCACTGCATCATGCCTTCTCCAACCAGTTCGTAGGCCCGAAGCTTGAACGTGAGCGTGTGGCCGGGGTGCAAGACGGGCGGCGGGGGGCGTTCGCCCGGGACGAGACCCATCAAGAAAACCGAACCGAGATGGTCGACGGAGTGGAAATCGGCTATCGAGACCGGCACGTCCGCACTGGCGTCTTTCATGGTGACGGTCCAGGTGCAGGTGGTGGCAGCCGGCTGATCCGGCAGGCCCTCGCCGGGGACGATCGGGCCGCTCACGGTGACGTGGACGTCGAAGGCTTTGGTCTTTGCAACGACGGGGAGCCCTTCGACCTGGAGTGCCGGCTTGACTTCCGTGCCGACCAGAGCGGCGTCGACGTGGGGGTGGAGTGTGCTCTTTGGAAGGAAGGAGGGGTACGAAGGGCCGCCACCGCAGCCCGCGAGGAGGACGACGAATAAGAGAGCGGCGGCGAACCCGCCAGTAGCCCGGCCTCGTGAAGGCTTCGCCGGCAGCGCGGCGGCATCCGTCGGCGGTCGAAGGAACAAACTAATATTTCCTGGCGTTTGTGCCGTTCTGCCCGGGTGCCCCGGGCACCCCTGGCGAGCCGTTCCCACCGTTCCCGCCGACGCCGCCGGGAGTCGAGCCGACGCCCTTTCCGCCTTTACCTCCGTTCCCGCCGTTCCCGCCGTTCCCCTTGCACGGAGGAGTGTCATAGGGCGATGTCTGGGCTCCGGTGGCCGTCAACCAGATTCCGTTGACGAACTTTTCGGCCGGGCAAGCGCCATTGCCGCCGTTGCCGCCGTTGCCGCCGTGACCGGCCGCAGTGACACCGAGACCACCATTGCCTCCTGCACCGCCGCTGCTTGCGCAGCCGGCCGCGCCACCAGTGCCGCCAGCGCCACCGAAGCGGCCAGCACCGGTCCAGCCGTCATGACCGGCGTGACCGAAGTTGGACCCGATGGGGCAGAACAAGGTTCCGGAGCTGGTGCTGACTTGCTGGTAGCCCGGCGGAGTGGTCACCGTGGTAAACGACTGCGCCGTGAACACGTCCGGGCCGAAGTCGGACAGGCCGACTTGCGCCGCGTAGCCTATGTGGCCCTGGCCATCGAGTCCGCCGCAGACCGTGCCAGCGGTCAGCGGGACATCCGCATTGTCAGGCTGGGTGCAGGACCGCCCGGTCAAGAACAGATCCTCCAACGTACGCAAGGCGCTGTAGTGGTTGTAGTACGTACTCGAAACGGTCCCCGGCTTGATGAGCGGGCTGATGAGCACGGTCCCGGTGTCACCGCCGCCCGGAGTGAAGTCGGTCGGATCGAAGAGCGGGTCAGCAGTCACGCACCCACTGGTCGTCGCAGCCTCATCGCCGCTCGGGCAAGTGGTGCTTCCGACAGTGGATGTCGCTCCCTCGGCGCCCAGGGTCACCTTGCCGTTGAAGCCGTTAGGGAGGGTGACCGGCTGTCCGCTGTCATTGAGCAGCTGGAAGGTGCCGATCCATGGCTTGGCGTCGTTGTTCGATGCCGTCGCGGTACTGGCGTTGGACCCCAAGGCGATTGGCCCGGTGTCGCTGACTGCTCCCACGAAGGTGTCGGGTGGGATCGTGTTGCCGCTGGCATCGGTACCCGAGACCAGTCGGCCGGTGTCGTCGGCGTTGATCTGCGGGTCCGTGACCAGGCTGGAGTTGGACGCGACGAGCGCAGCTTCGCTTGCCGTGCCGGGGGATCCGCTCAGATAGGGGCTCTCCTCGGCCAGGCCGGTCGGCCGGTCGATGAATGCGGATGCACCGGGGCCGGGTTGCAGCTGCTGACCCGCGCTGTTGGTCACCTCTGGGTCATTCGGTCCGGTCGGCTCGGTAGGCTGGTTGTGGCCGTTGATGTTTTCGCCGGCGGCGTCGGCGAGGGCTCCGTAGGCGCCGTAGAGGGAGTCGGCTCCCGGTTCGGTGGTCCCGGCGGTGCCAAACGTCGGCTGATCCGCCGGTGCAGGGGAGGTAGTGCTGTCGCCTGGGGCCGGTACGTTGTTGAAGCTGTTCCCGATGGTGAATGGAGGATTGGCCTCGTCAAAGGTGACGTCGATCAGCCCTCCATCGGCAAAGGCCGCCGACTTCTCGATCAGCGGGATGTAGTAACGCAGGAACAGGTCGGCCGCATAGAGCCCGCCGGTGTAGTTGACGGGGGTGGTCGCCTCAGGATCGTAGGCGGGAAGGCCCGCGGGAGCGTAGTTCGGAGTCCCGTTGGCGTTGAAGGCTCCGGAAAGGTTGTTGCCCTGGCAGGTGGCGTCGTGGGCGTCGCTGCAGTTATCCGGCGTGATCCAGTTGAACGCCGGGACCTCGTTGGCCGCGAGGCTCAAATCGTGCTCCAGGCCATAAGTGGGATCGTCGAGATTGGCGACGTGGTTGGCGTCGCAGTTGGTGTCGTTCGCGCCGGTGGTCGGGGCGCCCGGTCCGTCGTACTCAGATGTGCTCGGTTCATTGAGCGCCGGCTGCGCGGGGTAAGTGACGCCGCTCTGCGCCCCGGCGGATTCACCGGTCAGCGACGTGAACCAGCCCGTCGGGAAGTGCTTGGCCACGAACTGATCGGCCGGGTCGCCGTTGCTGCTGGCATTGGCCGGCTGAGCACCCGTGAAGCTTGAGACGTCCCCGCTCGGGGCCACCAGGTTCGTCGGGTTGGTCACAGGATTGGCAGTTGAAGAGCCGGGATAGCCACAGGCTCCGTCATCTCGACCCGGAACAGTGTCAGTAACGCCCGGGGTAGAGCCCGTCACGTAAGTCTTCGACCCGGTGGGCTGGGCCCCCCCAAGGTCCTGCGCGTAGGCTTTCCAGGAGACGCCGGCCGCGTTGTACTGGTTGAACAAGGTGGTGACATCGGTCGGAAAGACACAGCCGTTGTTGCTCAGCGAGGCATCGACGCCACCGTGCGTCAGGAGTTGGCCGTAGTTGCCGTTTGCGCTGGCCGTCGGATTGGGTGCTTTGGTGTTGGTTCCCGAACTGTCGGTGGTGCCGTCGGTATCGGTGCCAGTGCCCACCGTCCCGGTTGTGATTATGCCGCTGTTGTTATTCGTCATGTTCGCACTCGTGGAGCAGTCGTCCTGCGTGGCGTAGGACGGGGACTGGCCGGACACCAGCGAGATGTAGTTGTCCATGCTGAAGTGGCCGGTGCCGTAGTAGTTGGTGAGCAGGGCACCCTGCTGGGGGAGCGTCTGCCACAGGTAACTGTTCTGGTTGAGTCCGGTGAAGGTCTCGTCGTAGGACTTGTTCTCCAGGATGATCAACCACACATGCTTGATGCCACCGACAGGCGTGCCGGTGGACGTGATGACACACTGCGCCTGCGAACTTGTGCCTCCGGTCGGTTGCTTCAAGGTGCTTCCAGTCGGGCACGTCGTTGAGACCGTCGGCGATGGACCGGCGAAGGCGCCCGTAACCGCTACAGAGGACAGGGCCACAACGGACAGGCCGGCTATGGCGGCCGCGATCAACATCGCACCTCTCCGTAGACGGCCGCGCTGCGTCGTTCGTAAGATGCGCATAAGGGGGACCCTAGGACGAGTCGGTTAACTAGCAACAGACGTTGTGCAACGAGGGTCTTATCGTTGAGTGACGGAATGTCGAACAACCACGCCCAACGACCCGTTTAATTGGAGTCAGTACATTCGTGGATCAGCGTGCGCCCTTGCCGAGAGCGTTTCCTAGTTTGCGAATCTTGGACCTCTCCGAAGGTGGGAGCAGCTTCCGGTCGTCGGGACACAGTCGCAGGAGCGCCACCGCTTCAATCGTATTGAAGGTAGTCACCGACAGGGGAAGATGCGTCTTTGCCTCCACGCCTCTCGCCCCGATGGCCACGGAAGTCAGTGCATTGTCGATCCCCGCTCCGCGTTGCAGAAAGGCGCAGAACGCCGACCCATCCGTCAGAAGAGCACGTAGAGCAACATTTCCCTGCTTCTGCTCATAGGTGGCCAAAGCGGGATCGGCCTCGGTGACATTCGTGAGGAACTGCGCGTCCTGAGCGACGGAGGTCTTCGGTGCCGAAAGCGGCGCCGAAGGCGTCGGCTCGGACGAACTCGTTGCAGCTGATCCGGGCCGCCCTGCTGCTACGGCGACCAGCGCGACCGCGAATAGAA
>Ga0302325_10003827_pt1 | contig 35150 bp, 38 predicted proteins | sample Palsa_T0_2_FD_201948 | JGI IMG/M metagenome (GOLD analysis project Ga0302325, IMG submission 201948) | Peat permafrost microbial communities from Stordalen Mire near Abisko, Sweden - Palsa_T0_2 | ecosystem: Environmental > Terrestrial > Soil > Palsa > Peat permafrost | place: Sweden: Abisko...
GATCGCTCTTCCGCGTTGCCTCGACTGCTTCCGGCTGGAACGTAAGTTGCCGGGCGGGATATCTTCCTCCCACTGGATATAGGCGCCCTTTCACGGCGCCCCGGAGCTTCGCCCTACCTGCGCCGGGCCTTCCCGCGTCGACCTGCCACTTATATTAACGCCTATGGGGGTAAACCCTGGGCTTTATGGCCCCTTCGGGCCGTATGACCGGCGCTAAACCACATACAAAGGGGCAAGATAGCTTAGGGAAGGTTTTAACCATCATGGTTCAAATCCACGCCGTCCACCCTCAATGACTGCGTGATGAAAACCCTAAACTTCTACCGCCATATTCTTGTCTTCCCAAGGTTTATTCTACATGCTGACCCAAGCCCTTTATCATGAATTTGTTCAGATGCAAACCAACACAGTCGTTGCTCGAAGTAGAGGAGAACTCACAATCTTTAAAGCGGGTCCTCAACGGCTTTCACCTGATCCTTTTGGGTATCGGATGTATCGTCGGAACAGGCATTTTTGTCCTGACAGGAACTGCAGCCGCCGAGCATGCCGGACCCGCGCTGGCGATTTCCTTTATCATCTCTGGGCTTGGCTGCCTTTGTGCTGGCCTGTGCTATGCCGAGTTTGCTGCGATGATTCCACTCTCCGGAAGCGCTTATAGTTATGCGTACGCTACGATCGGAGAACTGCTCGCCTGGATCATCGGATGGGACCTTATCCTGGAGTATTTGGTGGGTGCGGCCACCGTAGCAACCGGCTGGTCTGGTTATGCGGTTCAGCTGGTCGGAGAGTTGGGATTTCGTATTCCACCTGAGTTCTCTCACGCGGTGTTAACTTTCGAAGGAGAGCATCTTTCGACAACCGGCGCGTTCCTGAACGTGCCTGCGGTTTTCGTGATAGTATTGATTACTTGCATATTGATGGTTGGGATCCAGGAATCCGCATTAGTCAACTCGATCATCGTCGCGGTGAAGTTAACCGTCGTGGTCGCTTTTCTCATTTTTTGTTTCCCGCACGTCAAGGCATCGAATTGGGTTCCGTTCATCCCGCCGAACACGGGCCATGTGGGTGTTTATGGATGGACGGGAATTTTTGCGGCGGCGGGGATTATCTTTTACGCATACATTGGGTTTGATGCTGTCTCCTGCGCTTCTCAGGAAGTCGTTAAGCCGAGCCGTGACCTCCCGATCGGAATTCTCGGATCGCTATTTGTCTGTACCATCCTCTATATATTGGTGTCCCTCGTCTTAACCGGCATTGTTCCGTACAAAGAGCTGAACGTCGCGGCACCGGTCGCTTTGGCCGTGGAGCGCTGTGGACCTACGTTAACCTGGCTCCGGCCCTGGATCGATATCGGCGCGCTCGGTGGTCTTAGCTCGGTCGTTTTGGTTCTGCTTATGGCGCAGCCCCGAATCTTTCATCGAATGGCTGTGGACGGTCTTTTCCCCAACGCGTTTGCCCAGGTTCATCCTAAGTTCCGGACGCCCACGACGACCACGTGGTCAACAGGAATGTGCGCAGCCGTTCTGGCTGGCGTTTTTCCGATTGACGTTCTTAGCTCGATGGTATCAATCGGAACATTGCTTGCATTTACGATTGTTTGCATCAGCGTCGTCATTCTTCGGAAAACCAGGCCCGAGTTGGACCGGCCATTTCGAACACCTTGGGTCCCATTTGTTCCGATTGCCGGAGCGATCATCTGTCTTGCTCAGATGCTCTTTCTGCCTTTGGCCACGTGGATTCGTCTAGTCGCGTGGTTGGCGGTGGGGATGGCTATCTATTTTGGATATGGGTATAGACACAGCCATCTTACTCGACGTCCATAAATGCAGATCGGGGCCTGGGTGCTCGACGTTGTGCCATTTGCCGATCGCTTATTTTCTCACAGGCACTCGTGCATCGTCTCACCGCCAACGAATGACGGACCACCGCCAACTCCTTCTTCCACTGACAACTTCTTGAAACGCCTGCATTTGCAATTCATCGTTGCTTCATGGCGAAATCGATTGCTCTTCTCTTTTCAGGTCAGGGCGCCCAACAAGTCGGGATGGGGAAAGATTTGTCGCAACAGTTTGCGGCGGCGGCGAACCGATTTGCTGTGGCCGATACCGCACTCAGGTACTCAATCAGCCAAATCGCTTTTGACGGCCCGATCGAAGAACTCACTCAAACGTCGCGCTGCCAGGTTGCGCTCTACGTGCAGGGAATTGCGGTGCTCGACGTTGTTCGGGAACAGCTGGAAAATTTTCCGGTTGTTGCGACCGCCGGACTATCGCTCGGGGAATTCACCGCACACGCGGCGGCCGGTACATTCGATTTCTTGACCGGCCTTCGACTGGTCGCAAATCGTGGACGGTACATGGAAGAGGCTTGCGACGAGATCTCCGGCACCATGGCAGCGTTTATTGGCGGTGACGAACGGAACGTCCGGAAGATCGCTCAAGAAGCCGACGTGGATATAGCCAACGTGAATTCTCCAGGTCAAATTGTTCTCTCCGGATCGATCGAAAACGTTCGTAAGGCGGTCGAACTTGCAAAGCAATATGGAATCAGGCGAGCCGTTCCGCTAAATGTCGCGGGAGCGTTTCACTCCCGGTTGATGCGGTCCGCAGAAATCAAACTGAGAAGCGATCTGGCAACGGTTCCTATTAGCAAGCCGGCGATAAAGGTTGTCGCCAATGTCACGGCCGAAGCGGTGTGCGAAGAATGGGAGGTCCGTGAGAGCCTCGCAACACAAGTCACGGGGACTGTGCGGTGGACCGAGAGCGTCGAGTACATGATTGATCAACTTGGCTGCGATTTGTTCCTCGAACTCGGACCGGGCCAAGCGCTCGCCGGCCTCGTTGGCCGCATCCGTAAAGGCACAGAAGTTCTCTCTATCGGAGATTGCACCTCTCTCGAGAGAGCACTCGCCAGACTGCGAAACGCCATTTGAAGACGATAAAGGCCGACCTATCGAAAAACGCTCGCAGCATCCGTCGAACGGTCTGGTGCTCATCTCGGCAGCACGAACTCAAAGTCTAGCGAAGCATCTTGCTTACTTGGCCGCCTTTATTTTGACCGGGTGCGTTAGTACGCCGCCCTATGTGTACCATTATATTCCGGGGCGGACCGCTACGCTGGATAACGGATATGCTGTGGCCCCGCGTACCGCGCCGTTGCCGGTGAGAGAAGCTATCGATGCAGGAAACGAATTGATTGGCAAACCCTATCGATACGGCGGAGGACACCAAAGCTTTTACGACACTGCTTACGATTGTTCTGGCGCTGTCTCGTTTGTGCTCCACTCGATCGGCAGGATGAATACCCCCACGCCATCCAAAGCACTGCGCAGCTATGCAGAGGGCGGACCGGGAAGATGGATCACCGTGTACGCCAGCCGCGGACACTCTTTTCTAGTTGTCGCAGGTCTGCGTTTCGACACCGCGTATGGCGCCGGCGAACATGGGCCGCAATGGCTGACCCGCAGCCGCCCGGCGGACGAGTATGTGATGCGTCATCCCAACGGACTCTAGGGGAAACGGGTCGGCGGGCGGGAGAAACGGGTCGGCGGGTCGGCGTGGGGCGGGTCGGCGGGCGGGGGAAACGGGTCGGCGGATCGGCGTGGGGGCGGGTCGGCGGCCGGGGGAAGCGGGTCGGCGGGTCGGCGTGGGGCGGGTCGGCGGGCGGGAGAAACGGGTCGGCGGGCCGGCGTGGGGCGGGTCGGCGGGCGGGGGAAACGGGTCGGCGGATCGGCGTGGGGCGGGTCGGCGGGCGGGAGAAGCGGGTCGGCGGGTCGGCGTGGGGCGGGTCGGCGGGCGGGGGAAACGGGGCGACGGGGCGGCGAACGGTGAACGGCGAACGCACCCCTATTTCCCGAACAGGCGCTCGCTGAAACGGTAATAAAGGAAGGAGACGGCCACCAGGATTGCACCAAGTACGAGACAAGAGATGATTCGATAGGGAGTCGAAACTTCCGCCGTATCGAAAGCCAACACCTTCAAGACCGTGACGATCAAAAGACTAATCGCCGAGACGCGATACACTTTCCGTCGCTTCCAGACGCCGACCAACATGAGTCCGATGGCGAATACGGACCATAAGACCGAAAAGCCGGCTAGTTCGATTCGACGCACGAACTGATTGGTAAACCGATCTAATTCCAAATTCACAAAACCAAACAGACTCACCACCCCGAGCAACTCAAATGCGCGATTCAGCCGCGGATGCGATGTCGCGACACGTCCGGTCCGATCGAGCCAAACAATGAACAGCAGACCAATCACCATCGAGAGCCCGGCGCTCCATCTGCCAACGGCTCCTTCCGTAAATGAAGCCGCGTTGGTCGGACCGAAAATGACGCCGTTCGCAGTGACAAAATATTGAACAACGACAAGCAGGCCGATGAGAAACGTGACGAACAAGAGCGTTCGATCATTGGACTTTGCCGCCGACCAATGCAGAACCACAAGCTCAGCTGACCAGAAGAGAGTCACCCATGAGTTGGTGAGAATCTGATCCCAAAACACGAGAAGAAAAACGGTGGCTTGGGCGATTAGCCAGTTCGACAGGAGACTCGGGGTTCGCCCACGCCAAAACACCAGTGCAAGCCCCAATGTGATGATTGTGTAGCTCAAGCTGACAAGAGAACCGGGCGATTTCTCGTAGTTCAAAAGGGACTCTGAATACCAGCAGCAGAACAACCCATTGACCACTGCCAACAGGAAACCGCGGCTCCAACTCGATTCCTTTCGTAAGGATGCGCGCAAGAAGGGCATGATGGAGTACGCCACAAACAAAACCTGAGTGAAGACGAACGTTTCGAGGAACCAGGCTCTCCGATAGTCGCGCTGAGACCAGACGGCTAGTGATAGCCAGGTCAACGCCGCGGCGCTTGAATAGAGATGCTTCCAGTCTTTGGCATAAGCGAGAACCTGGCCGCCGACAGTCAGAATGAACAGGTATCCGAGGAACAGCCATGGGTCGAATTGGGCGGAGGCAAACAAGAGCGGAGCGAGATAGCCGCCAAGGAACGTGAGAATCGCCACTGCCTGCGAAGCCCATAAAGTGGCCAAACTCGCGCCGATCGCGGTCGTTAGCAAAATCAGCACGAGAGCCATGGTCGCGGGTAATAAGTGATCAACCTGGCAAGCTGCATAGCTTGTCAGATAAAGGGTTCCAAGACCAACCGCCCCTAGCCCAATGTCCAGACCACGAAGATTTCTCCGATGACAAACGGTTGCACCCAGCAAGAGCATAATGCCGAAGACGAACCCAATCGAGATCCGGACCGCCGGACCAAACCATTGCTGGTCAAAAGCGTATTTAAGGAAAAATCCGATCCCGATGATGAGGATCAGCACACCAACTCCAAGGAGCCATTTTTGGCCGACCGCCAGTTCGGCCGCACTCCCTCCGTACGCGCTTTTCTTCCTTTCGGCTTTGCTCACGCCGGGTGGGAGGGGCGGGGGCGTCTTTCGAAGCTCTGCAGTGCCGCTCTTTTGCGCTCCAGCCAGTTCTGCGGCTATTTCCAGTCTTTGTTGCGTCCCGGCAAGAACCAGCCGCCGAAGAGATTCGACTTCTTCTTTCAGTAGCGCTACCTCGGCGTAAATCTGCAGATCTAAACCGCATTGAGGGCAAAACCGTTCGGCTGAGACCAGGTTACACTTCGGACACAACATCTCAAATCAAGCCTAGTGGCTAGAACCCGGGCTCACAACCGCCGACTCCGAACTCTGGCTCGTCTTTTCGATAATTTGCAACGCCTGGATATCGCTTAAGTCCTGGTCACGGATTGGCTCGACCCTGCGCTTCATCTCGATGAGCTTCCGCCGGGACGCCACCAGAACAGTTCGCCCACAGACAGTGAGCCGACGCGCGTCGGCCACCAAACCGTCGAAACTGTTTTCGTGGGTCAGGAACATGTCGATCTGTTTATAAGGCTCTTTTGGACACCAAAACGTGAAAACCAATGCATTCTTCTCGCGAATTAGCAGTTCAACCCGTTCACGATTCAGAATCGTCTCTGCAGGCACCGGAGCCCGCGGAATGAACTTGAGTTGATTCAGGGTCGAAATGAAGCGGCTCAAGTTCGTCTGGTCCGAAGAGACAGCGATATCAAGATCAAGCGTCATCCGTTGAATCCCGTGAAGTAAAACCGCGGCGCCTCCAGCGACGACGAACTGCACGCCTCTATCCACAAGGACGCAAAGAATTTCAATCAGATGACTCTGCTGACTTTCGCGCACGCAACAATGTCATGCAGCAGAGGCTGGAGGGCAAATCGACACGCGAAAACCTCAGTGCGTATTTCTTAAATTCGAAGAGCGAATATAAGGCATTAACCGCTGCGGTTTCAAATTCGTAGTAGGGGGCTGGAGTTCAGGTGGCAGGAGTCAGGAGTTCAGGAGTCAGGAGTTCAGGAGTTCAGGAGTTCAGGTGGCAGGAGTTCAGGTGGCAGGAGTTCAGGTGGCAGGAGTTCAGGAGTCAGGAGTCAGGAGTTCAGGAGTCAGGAGTTCAGGAGTCAGGAGTCAGGAGTCAGGAGTCAGGAGTCAGGGGGCAGGAGTCAGGGGCAGGAGCCAGGGGGCGGGAGGTCCGCGAAACAAAGATTCATGGTCTGAATCGAGTGCAAAACTTTTAGACTGACAACCATCGAAAAAGCAGGCATCCACAGATTCATCCTGTAACTCCGGCAGCTTCTGCTCGCTACCGCTTTTCGATCATCGTGTACGGGCGCTGATCTGGCCCCAAATAATCCGCACTTGGGCGAATCAGTTTGTTGTTGGCACGCTGCTCTTTGATATGCGCCGACCACCCGGCTACTCGCGCTAACACCAAAATGGGAGTAAAAAGCGAAGTCGGAACACCCATGAAATGGTAGGAGCAAGCCGAGAAAAAATCCGCGTTGGCGAACAAATTCTTTTCCTCGCTCATGACCTTCTCTACCTCTTCGGAGACCGCAAAGAGATAGCCGTCGTCGTCCCAAGCCGTTGATGACAGTCGATGGGCCCATTCCTTGATCACCGTATTTCGCGGGTCGGATTGGCGATAGACAGCGTGGCCAAACCCCATCATCTTCTCAACCGGCAGATTGACCGCGTAATCCGCCCGATGAACTGGGGGGAATTGTTCCACTCATACGAAAATCATCTCCTTTTGTCGTTTGAAAACAGCTGGTCCAATTTGTCTTCGAAGGAATGGTACTTCAAAACCTCGTACAGTTCGGCTCTTATCTGCAAAAGCACTGCCCCCAACCTGTATCCGCGTCGACCAGCAACGGCAACGGGGTGGCGGCGGTGATGGGGCGCGCATCTTCACAAACATCGTTCAAAAGTCGTGATCCCGAGATCCGGTAATCTGAATGACGCATTTGCCACTCCAGCGCAATGTAGCGCCAATGTCACACAAAATACAGGCTGGAAGGCAGGCTGCCCTAGTGTTCCTTGTCCGCCCATTCCTCGCGACAGATCGCCCAACGTTCGTGATCCTTCCATCGGCCTGCAACCTTCAAATAACGCGGCGAAAAACCTTCCATTCGAAAACCAAGGCGAACGACAAGCGCTTTTGAACCCACATTGTCCGGCTGGATATTTGCTTCGATCCTGTGCAGGCGGAGGTTTTCGAACGCATAACGCAGGACGAGATCGAGCGCCTCGGTCATATAACCCTGACCGGCGAAGGTCGCGCCTATCCAGTACCCTAAAAAAGCGCTCTTCAGATCGCCGAGGAATATCTGAGAGAGATTGCAAACCCCCATTATCTTGAGATCCTCGCTCCTGCAAACCAGGGAAGCGTACACCGATTTACGGCGGGTATACCGCAGGTAGCGGGCATACATTTCCGGAGTCGATGCCGGCGTGACCCAGGGATGGAGAAAACGCCGGCTCGCAATGACCAGACGAGTAAATTCAGCCATATCACCGTTGCGAGGGTGACGCAGATAAACTCTGGAACCTGCAACAAGAGGAGAGGGCAAATTCCTTGACATTTTTGCAGTATACCCGGCATGCGACTACCGATCGCAATTTGCCGCGGGTGAAGCCTTAAATTCGATAAAATGGATTTTGCTCAATCTTGCGAAGTTCTTTCTTCATATTGGAGCACTTGCCGAACAGCTCCTGGTCGCGCGCGACATTGCCTACATGTTGTTTCCGGGACAGCACACTAGCCGAAGCGAACCTTGAGGATCGATGCGTCATCCTCGAATTGATCGGATCCATGGACCCGGCTCACCTCGGCTAACACTTTTTCAAGATCCGCGGCGCCAGAATTGTAAACGTCCACCAACAGTTGGCCGAATCCTTCCAGCCCGATCATTGGGCCTTCTGGCGTCGACAACTCATACAAGCCGTCACTGAAGACGAACAGTTCGGCATCCTGCGGCACGATCGCGCTTCCGCCCTCAAAAGTCTCGGTTGTCGTTGCGCCGATCCAAAGACCTTTGCCTTTGAGCCAGGTCGCTTCGGGCTCGCCGTCCCGGGTCGGTGAAATTAGCAATGCCGGCGGATGGCCCGCCGTAGCGAATCGAATAATTCCGCTGACCCTGTCGAACACGCCGTACCAAAGTGAAAACACTTTGTCTCCATGCTCATCCATCTGAAACGAACGGTTCAAGGCGGCTAATACTGAAACCGGATCGAGCGGATCACCATCTTTTAGCGCGCGTTGACGCAGCAAATGCAAAATTGAAGTGGCTAACAAAGCCGATCCAACACCATGTCCCACGACATCGAGGAGAAAGATCACCATATGATCTTCATTCAACCAAAAGAAATCAAGGGCATCGCCGCCAAGCGCCGAACTGGGCAGATACCGCCAGTCGGTTCGAACCGAATCGAACAGGTTAACCGGTAGTTGTGACCGAACGTAGCTCGCAGCATCCGCGAGCTGTCCGCTGATCATTTTTTGGCTGAGCTGAAGCGCTTGCAGAGTATCGAGACGCTGCCGGCCCTCAAGAAGCATTGAAACCAAATCCGCGAGAGCTACGCAGAAATTTTGTTCGTATATCGACCAGACTCGACTCGATTCGCTCGTTCGAATCAAGAGGAATCCTGCCGGTTTTCCGCCAAGCCACACCGCGGCGAGCAACCCTTTCGCACCGCCCGTGACGAGCTTCGCGCTGATCTGTTCAGGAATTGGCCGGGCGCCCTTGCCAGGCAAAAGCGCCTTCCCAATGTCCAGATCTTCCATTGACGCGATATCGTCGGGTAACGCGATCACTCGATTTTCTCGAAGCAAAACGCGCAACGCAGGGGACTCGAGGCCTGCATCCGCGGGTCGCCGTACGTTCGCATCGTCGGCTCGGAAACTACGTACACAAAGAAACAGCCCCTCCTCCTCGCTTTCCAATCGCCAGAGTTCCGCCGATTCCGCGCCGAGGGTTTTACAAAGGAAGTCGAGTACCATGACTGCGCCCTGCTCAACATCTGACCGCTGAAAGTCGACTGAATGGACAATCGCGGCCATGGCTTTGGCCTGTCGAGATTGTTGCTCGTACAACGAGGCCTGCTGCTCCTCCAACTCCTTCCGCTGTGAGATGTCCCGCGATATCACCACAAGGAGTTGCTCCCGGTCCTCGCTCGCCGGCAAAACCCATCCTTGGGACTCGAGGTAAACGTAATGTCCAGATCGATGCCGGAGCCGGTATTCGATTCGGCGCCCGCTTCCAGTCTGCATTGAATCGCGCAAGGCTCGTTGCACTTTAGGCAAATCATCGGGATGAACCTCGATCAGCGAGTTACTCCCGGCCAGACTCTCGACTGAATATCCGAGCACCCTTGCATAGGCTGCGTTATTCCAAACTCGTCTTCCTTGAGAGTCGATGACAGCGATCAGGTCATCGATGTTATCGACAATCATTTCCAGCAGTCGCAGATCGCGACCAAGGGTCCGTTTTTCTTCGTTTTCCACTGAGGCGTCGCTCTTAATCAGTCGCTCTTAATCACATTGTCTCTAGACAGTTCGCGTCCGCAATAATCGCGCAAAAGCCGAAGCGAGGGACTTATTGCGGGCGAGAAAGCCTCTTAAAATGACGCTGCGCGTCAGCTTAAGCGACTGTTTCAGTATAAATGATCTGAAATAAACTCTTTCAAACTTTTCTCTCCAAAAAGCAGCGAAAAAATTTTCTTACTTCAAATCGGTTCGCGGGTATGATCGTGAAACCTCTATGAAACCTCGGTTTGGCGTCTGCAAAAATAAAGTCGGCTGTAGTTTCGCGTACACAGGTGAGAAAATTCCTGTCCCGGCCGACTCGAAGTGCCCTGAATGCGGCCAACCGCTGGTCGTGGATTCTTCAAAGCAGGGTGGCGCCAAGATTCTCGTCGCCCTTGGACTCCTGCTGCTTTTAATCCTCATCGGTGGTGGCGTCACACTGTTTGCATTCAAGGACCAGATCTTGCATTTGGCATTTAACAAACCGGAGACGAATCAGAAAGCGACGACAGTCCAAGGAGAGGACGTAGTCGTTAGCGCGTCTCCATCGGAAAACGGCGGGGCATCCGTGACGCCTGCCAATTCGACCAACGGCGCGTCAGCATCCGATTCCTCTTCGACGAGCGACGAGAAAGTCGTGGTCGCACCGACTGAAACTCCTGCGCCGCTGCCGTCCCCCTCCGTGGAACAAGAACAACGGAAAACCACGGCGCAGCCAAGTCCCACTCCTGGCGTTCAGACCGAGAACCCAGGACCGAACCAAAGCACGACGCGCACAGATTCCGACAATTCTCCCGGCGCCGGTGGGGAGATCCAACCGTCGGCGACTCTCACTAAATCCGAGGTCGATGCGACTCGTGAGGACGTTCTGAAGAGGATCAACGCAATGCCGAGGTTCACCGCGGAAGAAAAGAAGCGCCTAGGCGAAAAGATGGAGACAGCGCGGTCGATGGAGAGGCTGCTGGTGATTCGGTTTGATACCGGTCAAACGACATTGAGCCATGCCGCTGCCGACGATCTGATGAAACGTATTAAATCAAAAGATGTCGAAGATAAAACGAGCGATCCAACCGTGGTGTTTGTCGTAGCCGGGTATGCCGATGCCGCTGGTGATCCAAAATCGAACATGCAGATTTCTCAGCAGCGAGCCGATAACGTGACGAGGGTGCTCAAGGATAAAACCAACCTCCTGAACGTCATTCACAGCGTCGGGATGGGCAGCACCGATCTCTTGGACGGTAAACGTCCCGATCAAAATCGGGCGGTCGAAATTTGGGCTGTCGCGCCCTAAGGCCAGAACTCAGAACTCAGAAGTCAGGAGTTGCAGGAGTTTAGTTTGGCTCTGTGTCCCCGTCTTGGTTTCCCATCCACTGAACCCCAGAACTACCGTTTCCGTCCAAATATTCGCGAAAAGAATCCCTCTTTTGGCGGTTGAGCAACGAGTCGAAACCCGAACACGTGCCCGCTAAATTCGACTTGGTGCTCGGCGTACTGGAGGATCTTCCTCTCGCCGGCACGCAGGACAATTCCGTCCAGGGTGAAGGGGTGCTGTACGTTTTTGGGTGTGAAAACAAACCATCGCCCATCGAGCAGGCCGATCAGCAAGTGGCGCGGTGCGAGATGGGTAATCCGGCTGAAGTAGGGCTGTGCCAACCGCCCTTCCGCCCCGATGACATCGCCATCTTTGCACGGATAACTTGTTCCTTCGGCCCGAACCTCCAACAGAGCGGGATATTTCGCCTCGCGTGGTGTGGCTTGACCCGCCGGGCGCGCAGGGGGCGATTGGACCAGAGCGGGCGAACCCGGAATCAATTGATTTGCGCCAGGCAGTGGCGGCGGAGTCTGTCGCGCCGGTCCCGCCACCGGCTTCTTTGGGTCTGCCGTTCCGGCTGGCGCTTTCGTTGACTCCGCGACCGTCGCCGGTAGCCGCGGAGGCGCGACGGTAGGAGTTTCGGCCGAAAGCGACGCCGTTGAGGGCTGCAAAACGGACGGTAGCGCTCCAGGCCGGGCCACCGCCGCTTTTTGCAGAGCCGGCGCCTGTCGGGCGAGCTCGGTAGTCGGGAGAACCAGTTCCGTTGATTTCGTTTCCTCCAGATTGGCTGGATCGGGCGCCAACGGAGACTCCTGGGCGGATTCCGCCGGCTGGACACCTTCGGGCGCGGCTTTCAAAGCCGCGATCGCTTCCGGGATAGACGGAAAAATCTTGAAGAGCAGATTGAAATGGGAGATCTCAAAAACCTGCCGGACAACCTGGCTTGGTGCAGCAAGAGCGAGAACCGCATTGCGATGCGACACGCGCTTGGCCGTCGAAAGCATCACCCGAAGCCCAGCGCTGCTCAGCAACTCCACCTGCGATAACTCTATGATGTAACAGTCGCCAGCCTCCTGAATCATCGCGTTGATGTGATGCTCGAAATCAAGAGCAGATTCAAAATCAATGCGGCCGCTGACGCGCAATATCTTGCACCCACCCAAGGTTTCAGTTTTCGCGATCATTCAAGGCCTTGTTCATTTTTTTTCTCAACCTCAGACAATTCCAAGGTTGTCTCCAGTCGTAATGCGCTTCATCCATCATTTTCAGAACCAGATATAGCCCGAGACCGCCCACCGGGCGATCCGATAGCTTATGGCCGAGCGAAATTGGCTCCGGTTGAACCAACGGATTAAATTGATGTCCGTTATCTTTCAATTCAATCTCCAGCCAATCGTCATCAAACTCGATCTTCAAATACGACCGCTGATCGGGCTCAACACTGAAGCCGTACTTTAAAAGGTTCGACACCAACTCATCTATAACCAGTAAGACCGTACCACGAACGTCGAAGCCTTTCAGCTTGGTAGAGAGGGTTGAATCGAGCTCCTGCTTCAAACATTGCAACGCATTCGGCTGATTCCGAATCTCGTAAGAAAATGAGTGATGCATCGAATCGCGTTGGTTCGGTCAATGTTGAGGGAAGTCCCCACACGTTTCCGCGTCTGCGGCCCCGGATCCAAGCCGCCCAAAATAACAACAAAATCTAAAGAAAATCGCGTAAATGCCGATCAGTGTGTCCACAGGGCGCGACGACTCAGCAGCGCAAAGCTTTTGATCGAAGCGCGTCCGCAAGACCGGACCACAATCTAATAATGCTATGCCGAAGGTGCTGGAATCAGGCTCGAACATTTCGACGAATTCGCCTCGACCGATTCAGTTTCGCTCGATAAACGGGATGAAAGTGCTGACGTTGGTTCTCATTTTTGTTATCTCCGCACTTAGCGCAGTGTTTCTTCTATTGCAGTAAGCAAAGCAGATTCGAGTGTCCGAGACTCATTCCTTTTGATCGAATCCGGAGTATCTTCGTCCAATACACTGTTATGAAGAAGCTCGTTGTCCTCCTTGCGGTTGTCGCGGGATTGGCGTTCGTCGCTGAGCCAACGGCCCGCGCTGGTGTTCACTTTGTCTTTGGTTTGCCCATTCCGGTTCCGATTTTCTACGGACCCGGGTATTACGGACCCGGCCCTTACTACTACGGTACGCCATATCCCGGCTACGGTTACGGTTATTATGGACCGTATTGGCGCAACCGATCCTACTACGGCTACTACGGTCGCAGGTATTATGGCCGCAGGTACTACGGTGGACGGCCGTACGGTCATTGGCGCCATTGATTTCGCATTGAGGATCGATTACGCGATGCCCGTCGCCTAGAAAATGCCATGGTGTCTCCGGCTCAAAAGGGCCACGAACCATTGCGATCAATCATCTTAAACCCTCCCTTACCGTTCCATCCATGACTTAGTCTTGAGATTTCGTTAAGAGCTCGCACATTTCTGATTCCCTGGAATTTTTGTTTCGAATGGCCTCGCGTTTCGTTATTTTCAGGAGTGAGGGCATATCATGATACCGGAATTTGACCCGAGTGGAGCGGCTGGGGCTCAGTTTCATACCACCCGCTGGACTCTTGTCATGGTTTCCGCGCAGAGCCAGGCTGCAGGTGGAAAAGCCGCTCTTTCGGAACTCTGCCGAATCTATTGGTACCCGCTCTATTCCTTTGCCCGGCGGCGCGGATATTCGCCGCATGATGCACAGGATCTGACTCAAGGCTTTTTCTTGCACTTGCTGGAGCACAAGGCTTTGACCCAAGTCGATCGACTTAAAGGCAAGTTTCGATCGTTTCTTCTCGCCTCCTTCCAGAACTACCTTTCGAACGAGGCGCAGCGAGCACGAAGTCTAAAGCGAGGAAAAGAATACGAGTTCGTCTCGCTGGATTGGGAAAATGCCGAAAACCGATTCCGGCTCGAGCCGGCGGACTACTTGACAGCAGAAAAGATTTTTGATGCCCGGTGGGCGATGACCCTGCTTAATCATGTGATGGTCGAATTGGGACGCGCGTACGCCGCTGAAGGCAAAGGCTCTACGTTTGAAGCTTTGGAGATTTTCCTGCGGTTCGGCGATAGCCGTCCCTCTCCCTCCTACGAGGCGCTCTCCGAAGCGCTCCGCGTCAGCGTTGCCGGGGTAAAGACTCTGGTGCACCGGTTGCGCAAACGGTATTCGGTACTCCTCCGCGAGGAGGTTGCGCGAACCGTCTCGGACCCGGCGGAAATCGACAACGAAATTCACGCTCTCTGTGATGCTCTGATCGCGGCCGAAGGCCGGATGACTCCATAATCCGGAGGAGCCGGCGCGATCTTTCTTCGAAATGATTTGCGCACTTTTTTCGTAAACCCTGAAACCGGGTTTCCGAGAAACATTTGTACAACGGTAACGGACGGTCAATTGGCCGGCAAACGGCCAAATCCGGAAACAGATAAGCCATCCAATACCGACAATGAAAGAATTTCAGCAGTATCAGAGAATTTCCGCTGGCGTCAGCCTTGTCCTCCTCGCACTAGGATTTTCCGTTATCGGTATCATGTCGCTCGTTCATCCGATGCTCTCCGATGATCCGACCGCCTCTAGCGCGACGGGTTGCGTTATAGGGGGCTGGGCCAGCATCGGAACGGCAACCGTCTTCCTTTTCGCCGCGTTTGTCTACTGGCGCTGGAACGCTTGGCTCGCAGCCTACCCTGGTGTCCGAGAATCACGTCACGGGAGGGCGGAAATTACTGGCTCCGACCAAGCCTCCTGCGCGGCTATTCCGGGGTCTGCTACACGATTTGCCTCTTAAGAACCGCGCAAAGCGGGACGCTTCGCCTACCCAGGCTAGCAAATCTTCAACTTCGTGAGCAGCGATGCCATGACTCACGCTGTCAGCGGTCTGCTCCGATGAGGTTTGTGTTTAGCGCCGTATTTCCGGCCCAAGTATCTGTTTAGCGCGGTATTGGTACCTCCTGAATCGTCGTCGTCCTAGTCCTCGACTTCTGTGGATGCGGGAATCGCGCCGATTGCCAACGACGTGAAAGATCGAGAACGAGAAAGAGGACGATTGGCGCGACACGGCGCTAACCACATACCGGGCTCGAAGGCCCGAGAGAACAGCTCCAAACGGCGCTTTAAGCGGCTGCGGGACGCGGCTCGTTCAGTTCGCGAAGCATTCGCATCGCAGCCCGGATTTCGCGCCGGAGAGCCGGGAGCATTTCACGAGGCGGTTCGACCTGCTCGCGCTTTTCTTCAATCCACTGCTTTCCGAGCGCCTGCAGACGGGTCTGGGCGGCTGTGACGCTTGCTGAGGCAGCCTCGGTCAGCCCTGTGCCGGAGAGGATTGCCTCGAGTCGACGTTGCGCCTCGACCAGTTCCGCAAGAATGATTTTTTCGTCCGGCACACGGCGAAGCTTTCGGGCGAGCCCGAGCTTGGAGAGGGTCCAGATCACCCACTTCGTCGGATCGAACTGCCAAGGTTTCACACCATTTCGGTAGTCATACTGAAATTCGTGATGATAGTTGTGGTACCCCTCGCCCAGGGTCACGATCGCCATGAGCCACGAGTCGCGCGCACTACATTTGGAGGAGTAAGGTCGCTCGCCGAGGTAGTGGCACAACGAATTGATGCAAAAAGTACAGTGTTGGAGAACGACGATGCGCGCCACTCCGGCGAGCAGAAAGGCGCCAAGGGCAGAAATCCATCCGCCCCAGATGAATCCGATGATTGTCGGGAACCCGAAGGATACGAGAGCGGCGATCCAGTGGATGTGACGATCTTGCCAAAGGACAAGTGGATCCTTTTTCAAATCGGATACATTGTCGAATGGCGGAGGCGGGTCGAGCTTGAACAGGAGCCACCCGATATGGGCATGAAATAACCCCTTGGAGATGCAATACGGATCGTCCTCGTGGTCAACATGTTTATGGTGACTGCGATGTTCGCAAGACCAGAGGAGCACAGAGTTCTCAAACGCCGCCGCGCCGAAAACCAACGTGAACAGCCGCACGAGCCAGTGCGCCTCAAACGTCCGATGTGAGAAAAGCCGGTGATACCCGATGGTGATCGAGAATCCGCACGCAAAAAACATCACCAGAAACAGGACCACCTGGAATGTATCCAGGCCGAAGAACCAGAGATAAACAGGCACTGCGGTGACACCCAAAAACAGAGTGCCGATGAGGAACGAACTAATGAGCCAATTGACTTTCTCGAAAGGGATCCTTGAAAACATGGTGTAGTTCGTTGTCGATGGGACCTGCAGGACGCACACACTGACCGAATCCCGTTCGTTGTTTAAGTGATGGTATAAAGTTTTCGACACTCGACAGAGACTGGATCATCCCAAACGGTAAACAATCCGTGCTTTGCTAAGATCATACGGCGACATCTCGAGCTTCACGCGATCGCCGAGGTTGAGCCGGATAAAACGCTTGCGCATCTTACCCGAAATATGCGCAAGCACCACTTGGTTATTCGGAAGCTCTACGCGAAACATCGTTCCAGGGAGAATCGAGACGATTTTACCTTCGACGGGGATGGCCGGTTCATTGGACATGGTAAACAGAATCCCGTATCAGCTGTGTCGTTGAGGAACGTTCACGCGTTACCATGCCGCCGCATTATTTCTCGGATGGAGCGTACGCCCCCGAGAGAAGAGAGGGACGCCGCAAAGTTTTCCCGACGTCCCAAGAGCGCCTTTAGCGCCTTGACTGCGAAACGGATCGCCTTGGCCGTTCCTCTTTCGGACGAGCTTCGTTCACGGTGATGGTCCGACCCGCGAACTGCTTACCGTGCAAAGTCGCGATAGCTGCCCGACCTTCTGCATCGTTGCCCATGGTCACAAACGCGAAGCCGCGCGAACGGCCGGTGTCGCGATCGTTTATGACACGGATCTCTCTTACAGCGCCAAATTGCTCGAAGATATCCTGAAGGTCAGCTTCGGACGTATCGAACGACAAATTTCCAACATAAAGCTTCATAGCTTAAATAAACAATTAGTGATTCAGTGAATTGCCAGCTCCATAGCCGTTCCCGAAGACCGGATTTCAAATCACCATCGAGAAAACCTCACCTGACGATCTACCGCGCTTTGAACTAGAGCAAACAGGCTGTTATCATGCTATCTCACGTCCAAAAATCAAGCGAAAGTCTTGTTTCAGGTTAAAGCCTTTTTGTGAGCCCCGGAATGATCGGTCCCCGGTTTTCTGATGACCCAAGCCTTGCAACCATCCTCGGCGACGTACGCCGGTTCACCAAGCGCGTCCGGGTTCTTGACCTTGCCCGGCGTATTCGACAACAGAATGATCCGGAGCCCCGGATCGATCAGTTGCACGTGTTCGGCAGTCTTTAGTGCGACGCCGTACGCCCTTGACTGCGGACTCATCTTTTGCGCTCGGATCTCCTCGAGGACGTTTTCCGGCAACTCTGTCAGAACTACGAACCGCGCCGCCTTGTAACCGATTCCTGTGGAAAATTCGACCCGCATGAAATTTTGCATCCGAAATAAGAGCCTACTCTCGTCGTGCGGTTGCGTGCAAGGTATCAAAACCGCAGCATCGGAATTGACGATCAGCTATCATTTCGACAATTTGACGACAAACCTGAGGTTCATTTTCTGATGCAAAACGACGAGCCAGTTCAAGTGGCGATTCTCGACGATTACCAAGGCGTGGCGCTGCAATCAGCAGATTGGTCACCGCTAAAAGAGAACGCCGAAATTACGGTATTTCGCGACCATCTCTCCGATTCAGGCGCCCTGGTCGAGCGATTGAAGCCGTTCGATGTTCTCTGCGTCATGCGCGAACGGACCCCACTGACGCGCGCGATTCTTGAGCAGTTGCCGAACTTGAAGCTGATCGCCTCCACTGGGTCCCGAAATGCATCGATCGATCTGGCAGCAGCCGACGAGCGCGGCGTCACGGTGTGCGGCACTGGATACTCCTCGCACGGAGCAATTGAAATGACTTGGGCGCTGATCCTGGCAATGCTGCGCAACGTCCCGGCAGAATTTGCGTCGGTGCAGAGGGGTCAATGGCAAACTTCGCTCGGTGGCGATCTGGAGGGGAAAACGATCGGCTTAGTGGGCTTGGGCAACATCGGCGCAAGAATCGCAAAGATCGCTCAGGCGTTTGGTATGCATATCCTCGCGTGGAGTCAGAATCTAACGCGGGAATCCGCAGAGAAAAATGGTGCGCTCCTTGTCAGCAAGGAGGAATTATTCCGCACTGCAGACATTGTGACGGTTCATTTGGTGCTGAGCCCGCGCACGAAAGGTATTATTGGCGCTTCGGAGCTTGACCTAATGAAACCGACCGCCTATTTCGTGAACACCTCGCGCGGACCATTAGTCGATGAGAACGCGTTGATCAATGCGCTGAAAAGTCAGGCGATTGCGGGCGCCGCGCTCGACGTTTATGAGACCGAACCGCTGCCGGCAACGCACCCATTCCGTTCGTTAGATCGGCTACTCGTGACACCGCACCTTGGTTTCGTCACCGAGGAGACCTACAAGATCTTTTACCGCGACACAGTTGAAAACATCGCGGCATGGCTCAGCGGGACGCCGGTGCGCGTGAGCAAGCCTCCGGCCGCTTAGCGAATAAAACGCCGTGAAAGTGGCGTAGGAATGAAGAGCGATTTGGCAATGAATTAGTTGTCGGGCCCGATCTGGCAGGCTATGGTGCAGGGACTGAGAGCCACCCCGCGCCGAAAAACCGCAGAGTTTTTCCTCGGAAGAATTTTGCAAAGTTGGCGATCAAGTCAGTTGGCCAGCGTCGCGTTGGATGAGACTGGACCGCCGCTCACTGATCAACGGCAAGCTTAGTGGCAAGATGACGGGAAGGATCACAATGACGCAAAAGAATGAGCTCCGCCGCCGGTCTGGCGCGTCGTAGCCGCCTTCGTGGGGAGATGGTGAACGAGAATCTCGAACAGCGGCTCTCCCCGGACAACAACTTCACGCCGGGTAGCCGCGAATCCGTGTTCACAACCTTGCGCCGCTTCGCCCGGCCAAGAACTGCCTTGAAGCGGTGCGAACTCTGCAGCGTCGGTCTCGCTGCGGAGCACCGCCACATGCTTGAAATTTCCAATGGCCAGATCGTTTGTGCCTGTGACTCGTGCGCGCTTCGTTTTCAGGCTGTGGTTGAAGGCCGTTTCCGGCTGATCCCTCGAGATGTCCTCTCGCTGCCCGAGTTGAATTGGACGGACATCGAATGGGAGAGTTTGGCCCTTCCGATCAATCTCGCTTTTTTTTTCCATAGCACTCCGGAAAATAGAACAAAAGCGATGTATCCCAGTCCCGCCGGGGCCACCGAATCCCTTTTACCGTTGAATGCCTGGGATTCACTGGTCGCACGCAATCTGGCCCTGGCGCGAATGGAACCGGACGTTGAAGCGCTCCTTGTCAATCGAGTTGGAACCAAACGCGAACATTACCTCGCGCCAATCGATGTTTGCTTTGAGTTGGTCGGATTGATTCGCGTGCACTGGCGAGGCTTGTCCGGCGGAGAAATCGTATGGGGAGAAATCGATAAGTTTTTTTCCCGTCTCCAAATGGACGCGCGCCCCGTTTGAGAAACGTCGATGGAGTCACGGGATGCCTGACCTCAATTTCAAAGTGACCGGAGTGGAAGCTGCCGCTCGCGGGATTGTCCCGCTCCTTCACTTTCAACTCGAGGTAACCAATTTCCCTGAAACAGAGCAGATCCAGGCGGTGATCCTCCACGCGCAAATCCAAATTCAATCGGCGCATCGTCCATACGACGACGATGAAAGGGAGAAATTGGTCGATCTTTTCGGCACGCCCGACCGGTGGGGACAAACTCTTCGCAACCGTCTTTGGGCCCACTCGAATACCTCGATTCGTCCTTTTACGCAGACGACTGAGGCGGTGTTGCCGATGCAGTGCACCTATGACCTCAACGTCCTTGCGACGAAGTTTTTTTACGCGTTGAAAGAAGGGGCAGTCCCGCTTCTGTTCCTGTTCAGCGGAACAGTTTTTTACGCCGCAGCGGACGGACGGCTCCAAGTGCAGCAGATCTCCTGGAACAAAGAGTGCATGTACTCTATGCCGGTGCGGCTCTGGCAGGAGCTGATGGAGCATCATTACCCTAACAGCGCATGGGTCGCGCTGAATCGGCAAGTCTTTGAGAGGTTGTACGCCTACAAGCGCAGCCAGGGATTGCCAACGTGGGAACAGACGATTGAACAGTTGCTAACAGAGTATGAATCCGTCGACGGTCGATAAGATTGCAAATGCTGTGCTCTACGAGGGGTATATTCTCTATCCCTATCGAGCCTCTTCCCGCAAGAACCGCCAGCGCTTTACATTTGGCAGGGTTTATCCGCAGGCTTACAGCGAAGCGCAGAACGGAGCAGAGCCATTTGTGATGCAAACAGAGTGCCTTCTGCAAGGTCAGGGAGAAATCTCGACCCTGGAAGTCCGGGTACGTTTTCTGCACCCGATGGCACGGACAGTTGGTTTACTTCCAGGCCCTGTGCCAGAACTACCCGCAGATATCGAACCGGCTAGTTTTTCGTCCGTCCCCGAGCTCCGGATCGACGACAAGCTTTATCAGACCTGGCAAGAGGCAGTTGAACGGGAAGTCCGATCGTCGCACCACCTACTGCGTAGCCTTGCCGGCCAGACTCTGTCAGTCCCCTTCCACTTTTCAATGTCTCTCGCCTTCGAGCCGATTCGTGATTGTCGGAGCCAGGTGATCGGTGCGATCATCCGGCAGCAGCAGAGGGTGCAAGGAACGATCAATATCGCTGTCCAACCCTTGGACGAAAAGGTTTTCAAAACCCGCGTCACTGTCGAAAACCACACCCCGCTGTCGGAAAACGATCTGAATCAGCCGGAAGAAGTTCTGATGCGGACCTTTGCGTCTACCCATACCATTCTCGAGTCGGATCGAGGGGAGTTTTTTTCCCTGGTGGATCCGCCTGAAGCATACATCGAAGCGACTGCAACCTGCTCTAACGTTGGCACCTGGCCGGTGATTGTCGGCGAAAAAGAGAAACGTGAAGCCGGCACCGTACTCTCCTCACCGATTATTTTGTACGACTATCCCGAGATCGCGCCGGAAAGCCCCGGCGAATTCTTCGATGCGACCGAGATCGACGAGATCCTCGCTCTACGTGTATTGACAATGACAGATCAGGAAAAGTGGGAGATGAGCCAACTCGATGGGCGCGCCCGACAAATTTTGAATCGCACCGAGGCGTTGCCGGAAGAGGATTTCTGGAAAATGCACGGCACGATTCGCGGCAACAAATTCTCAGGCGAAAATTTCTTTGATCCCAATACGCGGCTGCGGACCGTGACCGTCCATGGGACGGATCTGATGGTCGGCCATCGTGTTCGGATCAGACCGAAGGGCCGGGCCGATGTGATGGACCTTGCTCTTGAAGGGAAAATCGCGCTGATCGAATCGATCGAGCAGGATGCGGAGAACCGGGTTTACCTCGCCCTGGTCCTCGAAGACGATCCCGGAAAAGATCTAGGGATGCTGCGGCAGCCGGGACATCGTTTTTTCTATGGCTCACATGAAGTCGAACCACTGATTGGGAACTCGTGAGCAGACCACGCAAAATCCTGGTCGCCGGCATCGGCAACATCTTCATGGGCGACGACGCTTTTGGGAGCGAAGTGGCGCGCCGATTGATGGATGAAACGTTGCCGGCCGAAGTGCGAGTCACGGATTTCGGGATTCGGAGCTACGACTTGGTCTACGCCCTGATGGATGGGTATGACGTCACGATTTTAGTCGATGTTACCTCGCAAATGCAGTCGCCGGGAACGGTTTACCTGATCGAACCGGATCTGGGTCAACTTGATCAGTTCGATCAAATGATCGCGGACGCGCATAGCATGAATCCGGTCAGTGTGCTTCAGATGCTGCGAACGTTTGGGTGCTCTCCAGGAAAGCTTTATTTGATCGGGTGTGAACCTGCGATCCTGGACGTTGAAGACGGCCAGATTGGACTGAGTGAAATGGTGGAAGCGTCGATCCCACAAGCTATCGAATTGATCAAATCATTGGTAAACGACCTTTTGAGCGAGAACCCAAAAATAGAAGTGGAAACTGCCTGAACCACGCAGGAAGGAGGTGAACCGAATGCGCCAATTGAGCACAACCGGACTTGTTATCCTGGTTGCGATACTTACGACCGTGCTTATCGCGAATCTGCCCGGATTACAGCGATATCTTCGGATCAGCAACATGTGAGGAAGCATCCGAACGGTCGACTAAGACCGAACGAATGTTGACATTTCAGGGACCGCTCCGGGTGAAAGGTAGAAACGATTCGGCCGGTTCCAGGAAAAAGAATTGTAATAATTGACCCGTTAGTTAGACTCAAGGTTAACTTCTAACCCCAATAATAGAAAGGAGGCATTGCTGCCAATGGCAACAGTTGCTCCTCTTTTGCATCGAGCCCCCGACGTCAAAGAAATTCACGTCGTCTGGATGACGACTGGTCTAGGATGTGACGGAGATTCTGTGTCGATCACTGCCGCTTCTCTGCCGAGTATCGAAGATCTGGTCATGGGAGCAATTCCCGGCTTACCGACAGTTCATGTTCATAACCCGGTGATTGCGTACGAAAACGGCGACGATTTCCTGAAGTACTGGTATCAAGCCGCCGCCGGCAAATTAGATCCGTTTGTGCTGGTAATGGAAGGCTCCATCCCGAACGAGAAGATCAAAAAGGAAGGGTACTGGGCTGCGTTAGGTACCGATTCCAGAACAGGGCAACCGATCACCACCAACGAATGGATCGACCGACTAGCGCCGAAAGCGCTAGGAATCGTCTGCGCGGGTACTTGCGCTACCTATGGAGGGATTCACGCGATGGAAGGCAACCCCACCGGTGCGATGGGCCTGGCCGATTATCTCGGCTGGAACTGGCGCTCGAAGGCAGGGCTTCCGATCGTGAACGTACCTGGTTGTCCAGTCCAACCCGATAACATGATGGAGACGCTCCTGTATCTCCTCTATCAGGTGGCCGGCCTGGCGCCGATGATCCCGCTCGACGATCAGCTACGTCCAAAATGGTTGTTTGGGCAAACGGTCCACGAAGGTTGCGATCGTGGCGGGTACTATGAACAGGGGGAATTTGCAAAGGGATACGGTTCACCCGAGTGCCTCGTGAAGCTGGGATGCTGGGGACCGGTGGTTAATTGCAACGTAACGAAACGCGGCTGGATGGACGGCATCGGCGGCTGCCCGAACGTAGGCGGCATCTGCATCGGTTGCACCATGCCCGGCTTCCCGGATAAATTCATGCCGTTCATGGACGAGCCTCCAGGCGCTGCTGGCTCGTCAGCCGTTTCAAGCATCTACGGCTTGGTGATTCGCAGTCTCCGCTCTATCACCCATCACACTGCGAACAAGGAACCTCGATGGCGGCACCGGCGTTCCGAATTAACGACCGGATATCAACCCGCGCATTACGGCAATGGCTGAACCTGCAGTCTCCGTGCGGCTTCAACAACCCACGGATGCGCGAACCAAACGCCTTTAAACCGAATTATCCAAATGGAAACCGCGACAATTCCAGCAACAGACACGACTCCCAAGGCCGCCAATATTGTAGAGATGTCTTGGGATCCCATCACCCGGATCGTCGGGAGCCTGGGGATCTTTACCAAGATTGACTTCACTAACCGCAAGGTAGTCGAGTGCCACAGTACCTCCTCCATTTTCCGAGGGTACAGCATCTTCATGAAGAACAAGGATCCTCGTGACGCTCACTTCATCACGAGTCGGATCTGTGGGATCTGCGGCGATAACCATGCGACCTGCTCGGTGTACGCCCAGAACATGGCGTACGGCATCAAACCGCCGCCGATCGCAGAGTGGATCGTTAATCTCGGCGAGGCTGCCGAGTACATGTTCGACCATAACATTTTCCAGGACAATCTGGTCGGGGTCGACTTCTGCGAGAAGATGGTGCGGGAGACTAATCCCGGCGTTTGGGAAAAAGCCCAGAAAACCGAAGCGCCCCACGCGAACGATCATGGATACCGCACGATCGCGGATATCATGAAATCCTTGAATCCTTTCGAAGGTGAATTCTACCGGGAGACATTGCAAGTAAGTCGCATGACCCGGGAGATGTTTTGCCTGATGGAAGGGCGGCACGTCCATCCTTCGACGCTTTATCCCGGCGGCGTTGGAACAGTTCCTTCTGTCCAGTTGTTCACTGATTTTCTCATCCGCTTGATGCGGTACATCGAATTCATGAAGAAGGTGGTGCCGCTTCATGATGATCTCTTCGATTTCTTCTATGAGGCGTTGCCCGGCTACGAGCAAGTCGGCCAAAGGCGTATCCTGCTGGGTTGTTGGGGATCCTTCCAGGATCCTGACGTCTGTGACTACGATTACAAAACGATGGATCGGTGGGGTAAGGCGATGTACGTCACGCCGGGTATTGTCGTGGATGGCGAGTTAGTCACGACGAACCTCGTCGATATCAACCTCGGGATCCGCATTCTACTCGGATCGTCGTATTACGAGGACTGGGAGAACCAGGAGACCTTCGTATCGACGGACCCGCTCGGTAACCCGGTTGATAAACGCCACCCATGGAACCAGACCACCATTCCAAAACCGCAAAAGCGGAATTTTGGCGATAAATATACCTGGGTCATGTCGCCGCGTTGGTATGACAAACGCACGGGCGACCATCTGGCGCTCGACACAGGCGGCGGTCCGATCGCTCGCCTCTGGGCGACCGCGTTAGCCGGTCTCGTGGATATCGGTTACGTGAAAGCGACCGGCAATAGCGTTAAGATCGTTTTGCCAAAGACCGCGATGAAACCCGAAGTCGAGTTTGAATGGAAGATCCCCAAGTGGAGCAATGCGATTGAGCGAGACCGCGCCCGGACTTATTTCCAGGCTTATGCTGCAGCCGCCGCAATGTATTTCACCGAGCGGGCGATGGCGGAACTCCATGCCGGAAGAACAAAGACGTTCACTCCGTTCAAGGTGCCGCAAGAAGCGATCGGCTGCGGGTTTCACGAGGCCGTGCGCGGAGTGCTCTCTCACCACATGGTGATTCGCGGAGGGAAGATCGCCAATTATCATCCCTACCCGCCAACCCCTTGGAATGCGAATCCGCGCGATATCTACGGGACGCCCGGTCCGTACGAGGATGCTGTGCAGAATACACCGATTTTCGAAGAAAACGGGCCGGATAAATTCAAGGGCATCGACATTATGCGGGCGGTACGTAGCTTCGATCCTTGCTTGCCTTGCGGCGTGCATATGTATCTCGGAGACGGAAAGATCTTGAAACAGATGCACACACCCACTGCCTACGCGGGCTTGGCCAGCGTGAAGAGCGAATAGAGAAACTCAGATGATTCAAACAATTGAAGCGTGCCCTGACGAGATTTACGACATTGAGCTGGAGCATAGTCTGTTGGAGGCGAACGCCAAGCTTGCACGGGAAAACCGATCTCTGCTCGACCGTTTTGGAATCGCAGCGATCGATGTGATGGGTGCGATCGGATCGGGGAAAACGACGCTGATTGGACGGCTCGTGGAAAGGCTGAAAGATCGGTTTGGCGTTGCAGTTTTAAACGGCGACGCGACGACCAGCACTGATGCCGATCTGATCGCGAGGCAAAACGTGCCGGTTGTCCAGATTGCCACGGTGAACGGTTGTCATCTTGACGCAAACCTTGTCGGAAAAGCGCTGCGTAAAATTGATCTGGCGAAGCTGAAACTGATTCTGATTGAAAACATCGGCAACTTGATTTGTCCTGCCGAGTTTCCGCTCGGCTCGAGGGCCCGTGTCGTTGTCGTGAGCGTCACGGAAGGTCAGTACATGGTCAGGAAACATCCGCACATGTTTCTTGGGGCGGAACTGGTGGTCGTAAACAAAGTGGATCTGGCCGATGCGATGGAAGTCAGCGTCGATGCACTGGCCGCCGACGTGCACAAACTCAAACCGGACATCAAAGTTATTCCCACGAGTTGCAAGAGCGGCGTTGGTTTAGACGAGCTGACGACGTCTCTCCTGGCGGTGTGACATTTACCCCGCCGATGCATGAGCTATCGATAGCATCGGCGGTGGTGGATAGCGTCCTCGAGTTTCTGGACGCGCATGAGGTGAAGAAGGTGCTGACGGTACGTCTGGCCGTCGGAGAATTGAGTCACGTCGAAGCGGAACAGCTGCGCTTCTGTTACACAGCAATCACCCAGGAAACCGCAATTGAGAATTCAACGCTCGAAATTGAAAGTGTTGCAGCCTTGGTGGAGTGCCCGCGCTGTTCCTACCGCGGACGCCCAAAATATTGGGAAGACGCGCTCTCTGCCGCGCCAATACCGACGCTTGAGTGCCCCGATTGTCGAGCCGCCGTGGAACCCGTGGAGGGAAACGACTGCGCGATCAAAACCATTCAATTCGTTGCCTGAGGAGAAACAGAGAGAGAAGAGTTGAACCACAGGTTGCAGAGATTTCACAGGCGAAGGCACGAATGAACGCTTCCGCGAATAAGCATTCCCTGACAGCCGGCGAAGTGCCGGAAAGAAGTTGGCCCGCCGGCGCCAATGACGCGCAAGACCAACTCGAAGCGATGAACTCGCACGGCGCGCGGATCCAGCAGCTTCTTGAACAGATCGAGGCGCTGCCTAGCCCGTCCACGCGCGAGTTGATTCATGAATTCATGGAGGCAACACTTGCGTTTTACGGCCAGGGCCTGGCCAGAATTCTGCAGGTGGTCAGTGAATCCGGACCCGATGGTCAGAAGGTTTATCAGCACCTGACCAACGATAAGGTGGTTCGCGGGCTGTTGCTCATTCACGATTTGCATCCTGCGGATCTCGAGAGTCGTTTGCGCGACGCGTTGGATCAGGTCCGTCCCTACCTGCAGAGTCACGGCGGCAACGTGGAGTTGATCAGCCTGACTGGCCAGGGGGCAAGGTTGCGACTCCAAGGCACTTGCAAAAGTTGCGCCTCGTCCGCGGTCACATTGGAACTGGCCATACGGCAGGCCATCGAAGAGGCGTGCCCTGATCTCGCCGGATTTGAGGTGGAAGGTGTCGCCCAGGAACAGACAGCCTCGGCGACCGTTGCTAGTCCAACGGAACGCGCCAAGCCCAACTGGATCGCCTTGGAGAACGTGCAACAGCTTGATAATGATGGGTCGTGGATGCCCATTCGCGTCGCCGGTAAACGGCTAGTCGTTTGCAGAGTCGACGGGAACTTGTACGCGTATCGGAACCATTGCCCAGCCTGCAACATGCCGTTTGACGCCGGGACTCTCGAAGCAGGATTGCTGCGTTGTCCTCTGGGTCATCGTTATGATGTGCAGCATGCCGGACGCTGCACTGAGATGCCCACCGCACACCTGGATCCTCTCCCGCTGCTTCTCCAAGAGGGTGTGGTGAGAGTGGCGCTGACGGTATGAAAGCCGAACGTGCGAAAGTCGCGGTTCGCGGCGTGGTCCAAGGGGTCGGCTTCCGGCCATTTGTTTACAGGTTAGCGACGGAGATGAGGCTCAACGGCTGGGTCCTGAACTCGGCGCAAGGCGTATTCATTGAGCTTGAAGGGACGCGAGATAGACTACAATCGTTTCTGTTGCGCCTGGAAAAGGAGAAACCTCCGCGCGCAGTCATTCAGAGTCTGGAGTTTTCATTTCTCGACATAGCCGGTTACGACCGTTTCGAGATTCGTTACAGCGATCAGAGCGGCCGAAAGACTGTTCTGATCTTACCTGACATTGCCGTCTGCGCAGATTGTCTTCGGGAAATTTTCGATCCCGAGAATCGCCGATACCGCTATCCGTTCACGAACTGCACAAATTGCGGGCCGCGATTCACGATCATCGAAGCATTGCCGTACGATCGTCCGCGCACTTCGATGAAACGATTCGCGATGTGCCCGGCGTGCCAGTCTGAATATCACGATCCGTCCGATCGAAGGTTCCACGCCCAACCAAATGCCTGTCCTCATTGCGGACCGCATCTGGAGTTATGGGACGAAAAAGGGATCGCGGTCGGACAGGATGACGAGGGGTTGCTGCGCGCGATCGAAATCGTCCGCAACGGGCAAATCCTGGCCCTCAAAGGAATCGGCGGGTTCCAGCTCATTGTGGATGCTCGCAACGAAGACGCCGTCCGACGCCTGCGCGAGCGAAAGCGGCGTGCGGAAAAGCCTTTTGCGCTGATGTATCCCTCGTTGGGTCTCGTGCAGTGGGATTGCAACGTTTCAGAGCTGGAAGCGCGCCTGTTGCTGGCGCCTGAAGCACCCATTGTTTTGCTTCGTCGCGGATCGCGCGAATCGCTGCTGGCGCCCGGTGTCGCGCCGGTCAGTCCGAGTCTCGGCGTGATGTTACCCTACTCGCCGTTGCACCACCTGATGATGAGAGATCTCGGGACGCCTGTCATCGCGACAAGCGGCAATTTGAGCGACGATCCGATCTGCATTGACGAGTACGACGCCTTGAAACGGCTGGAGGGAGTTTCCGATTATTTCCTGGTTCACAACAGGCCGATCGTCCGCCACGTGGATGACTCCGTCGCAAGCGTTGTTTGCGACCGCGAGATGGTGCTTCGACGAGCGCGGGGCTATGCGCCGTTGCCGGTTCAGATGAAAGACGCGCTGCCGTGCGTTCTGGCTGTCGGCGCGCATTTGAAAAACAGTGTCGCTCTGAGCGTCGGAAAAAACATCTTTATCAGCCAGCACATCGGGGACCTGGAAACGGGTGAAGCGTTCTCGGCTTTTTGCAGGACCGCAGCGGATTTGCCGCGGCTGTACGAAGCGCGGGCAAGCATCATCGCTTGCGACATGCATCCCGATTATCTCTCGACAAAGCAGGCCTTGCAAATGCGACTGCCGTTGCATTACGTACAACATCATTTTGCGCATGTGTTGGCTTGTATGGCCGAAAATGAATTGGAAGGCCCGGTTCTCGGTGTTTCCTGGGATGGCACCGGCTACGGCACCGACGGGACCGTCTGGGGCGGAGAATTTCTCCTGACCGACGAAGAGTCATTCCAACGCGTGGCGCACTTTCGGCAATTCCGGCTGCCCGGTGGCGACGCTGCTGTCAAAGAGCCACGCCGGACCGCGTTGGGCGTTTTATACGAAATCTGGGGCGATCACGCGATTTCCGATCGCCGGCTACCCCCGATCGCCAGCTTTTCGGAGCACGAATTGGTTGTCATTCGACAAATGCTCTCCAAAGGGATCCATTCACCGTTCACCTCTAGCGCAGGCAGATTGTTCGATGCGGTGGCCTCGATACTCGGACTGCGGCAGCGGGTCACATTCGAAGGGCAAGCCGCCATGGAATTGGAATTTGCTATCGAACAGGGCATTCACGAAACCTATCCATTCAAGATCACCGACTCTTTCCCATCCATCGTGGATTGGGCACCGATGATTCCCGAAATTCTGATCGATCTCCAAAAGGGTCTATCGTTGGGTCGTCTTTCCGCGAAATTCCACAACACGCTAACGGAAATCATCCTTGCGATCGCTCGAAGGCTGGAAGAACCAAGGATCCTCCTCACCGGTGGATGCTTCCAGAACAGGTATCTCATCGAACGCTCTGTCCGACGATTGCTGGATGCCGGCTTTAAGCCGTATTGGCATCAACGCGTGCCGCCCAATGACGGGGGGATAGCACTTGGCCAGATCGTTGCCGCCGCTCGAGCCAGTCTGGCGATTGCCAAGGAAAATAAGAAAAGTAAAACGGAGAATATTTATGTGTCTCGCCATTCCGGGAAAACTCATTGAAATTGCCTATGACCCGCAGGGCGTCAAGATGGGCAAGGCCAACTTCGGCGGCATCGTCAAGCAGGTTTGTCTGGAGTATACCCCGGAAGCCAATCCAGGAGACTATGTCCTGGTCCATGTCGGTTTTGCGCTTGGCAAAGTCGATGAAGAAGAGGCCGCCCGAACCTACAAACTCCTGGCGGAAATGGATCAATTATCCGAGCTTGAAACTCCGGAGGATTGAGGCGCGATTCTCAAAGCTCAAGGAGCGTGACGCTATGAAATATCTCGATGAATATCGCGACGAAGCGGTCGCCGGAAAACTGGTAAATGAACTCCGTCGCGTTGTAACCAAACCATGGGTCTTGATGGAGGTCTGCGGCGGTCAAACGCACACGATCGTTAAATACGGCATCGACCACCTGCTCCCGGACGAAGTCGAGCTCGTCCATGGTCCCGGATGCCCGGTGTGCGTCACTTCGCTTGAAATGATCGACAAGGCGCACGCGATTGCCCAACAGCCGAATGTGATTTTCTGTTCCTTCGGCGATATGCTCCGGGTGCCCGGGTCGAAGGTCGACCTGTTGGTCCTGAAATCGCGAGGAGCGGATGTGCGGGTCGTTTATTCGCCGATCGATTCGTTGAAAATCGCTCGCGCCAATCCCAACAAAAAAGTGGTCTTTTTTGCGATCGGGTTTGAGACCACCGCGCCAGCCAATGCGATGGCAGTCTGGCAGGCTGAAAAACAAGGGATCACGAATTTTTCGGTCCTGGTCTCCCATGTTCTGGTGCCTCCGGCGATGGCCGCGATCCTGGAGTCGCCGATTAACCGCGTTCAAGGTTTCCTTGGGCCGGGGCATGTCTGTACAGTCATGGGCTATCAGGAATACGAACCGATTGCGGCGCGTTATCGTGTCCCGATCGTCATCACGGGATTCGAACCGTTGGACATCCTCGAAGGCGTCCTTATGACGGTGCGCCAACTCGAAGTTGGCACCGCCGACGTGCAGAACGAGTACCCGCGGGTCGTAAAGCGTGAAGGAAACCGTCCCGCTCAGGACCTCGTAAATTCTGTCTTCGAGGTCTGCGACCGCAAATGGCGCGGCGTTGGATCGATCCCAAAAAGCGGGTACAAACTGCGATCTGAATTTCGCGAACATGACGCCGAACGGCTGTTTGAAGTGGAAGCGATCGACACGGAAGAATCTTCCATCTGCATCAGCGGCTTAGTGTTGAAAGGGGTGAAAAAACCGCACGATTGCCCTGCATTCGGCAAGGAGTGCACCCCCCATCGTCCACTCGGCGCGACGATGGTTTCCGCAGAAGGTGCGTGTGCGGCTTACTATGCGTACGGGAGACATCTGCAGGAGCAAAAACGAAAAGTGGAACAAGTCGGGATCAGCGAATAGTGAGCTTCCGCAAGAAAACTATCTGCAAGTGCGGCGTTTGGGATCTGGTTCGCCTCGCGCCTGAAGCCGAAGATGTTACCTGAAAGCAAAGTCGGGTCCACCGAGGAAACCAACGGCGCGAACCTGTGCGCTCTAATGGGCGCGTGTCCGCTGCCGTTATCCGACTACCAGGAAATCGTCTTGGCACACGGTAGCGGAGGAAAACTCAGTCAGCAGTTGATCCAGGAGATTTTGCTCCCTCAATTCCGCAATGAGTTGTTGGATGTTCAGCACGATGGCGCGGTTTTTTCGGTCAACGGCGCCCGCTTAGCCTTCAGCACGGATTCATTTGTCGTGAGCCCAATTTTTTTTCCGGGGGGTGATATTGGAAAGTTGGCTGTCCATGGCACAGTCAACGACCTTGCGATGTGCGGCGCTCGCCCTCTTTATTTGTCGACAGGGTTTATTCTGGAAGAAGGCCTTTCGATGCGGGACTTCTGGCGTGTGGTCGTGTCAATGCGCGAAGCCGCCGCCGCGGCAGGCGTTGCCCTGGTTACCGGCGACACCAAAGTGGTGGACCGCGGGAAGGCGGACAAGATATTTATCAACACCTCCGGGATTGGCGTCGTCCCGGAAAGGGTAAACATTCATCCCGGGCGTGCCCGAACCGGAGATAAAGTGATCGTCAGCGGTGAAATTGCGGTTCACGGGATCGCCATCATGTCTGTGCGCGAGGGGCTCGAGTTCGAAACCGAGATCTCAAGCGACACCGCCCCTTTAAACGGTCTGGTGCACGCCGTGCTCGCCGTCGGCACGGACATCCACGTTTTGCGGGATCCGACTCGGGGCGGCATTTCCAGTGCTCTAAGCGAAATCGCCCTGAGCGCCCACGTCGGCATTTCACTGGACGAAGCCAGTATCCCAATCAGCGAAGAGGTCAAGGGCGCGTGCGAAATCCTTGGGCTCGATCCTCTCTACGTCGCCAATGAAGGGAAATTCCTTGCAATCGTCGCGGCGGAGGAGGTTGCTCCCGTTCTCGCGGCCATGCGGGCGCATCCGCTCGGCGAGAAGGCGGCGGTCATCGGTTCAGTGACCGACGATCATCGCGGGTTCGTTTTCATGAAAACGCGGATCGGGGGGACACGCGTCGTTGAAATGCTCTCAGGCGAGCAACTCCCGCGGATCTGCTGACTATTCGTGCATCGTTGGCGTAGTCGATTCGAGGCGATCGAATCCCTTGGCTCGATAAAAAATTACCGAACCGAGCCAGCTCAAAATGAACACTCCGATAATGACAAAACCGAGCGTCCCGAAGTTATCGTTTAAGCTGCCGATAAAATCCCAGACGCCTCCGGTCAGGTTGAATCGATCCTTGAGAAGACCGACAGCTTCTATGCCGCCCACGATCAAAGCCACGATGACCGAGACGAACGTGATCGTCAGGTTATAATACAGTTTGCGGATCGGCTTGATGAAGGCCCATCCATAGGCGCCGACCATTAGAATGCCGTCGGTCGTATCGACCAAGGTCATCCCCGCAGTGAACAGCACCGGGAATACCGCCATCGCACCCACGGACAACCCTTTCGCTGCGGCCGCCGCTGAGATTCCCAACAGGGCGACTTCGGTCGCAGTATCGAACCCGAGACCAAACAGGAATCCAATTGGATACATGTGCCATGGGCTCGAAAGTAAACCGAAAAGCGGACGGAAAAGCCGGGCCATCACGCCGCGTCCCGTGAGCATCTCGAGGCCTTGGTCGTTGTAGCGCCCTCCCATTCGCACCTCTTGAAATGTTCGCCAGACTCCTCGAAGAATCACAATATTCATCAGGGCGATCGCGATCAGGAAAAATGAAGAAACCGACGTGCCGATGGTTTCGCCGATCTCTTTGAAAGCGTCGAACCGATTCTGGACGGCGATCGCTACGGAATAAACGATCAAAGACGCGACCACGACGATGGTTGAATGGCCGAGAGAAAAGAAAAAACCCACGGAAACCGGGTGTTTACCCTCCTGCATCAGCTTTCTCGTTACGTTGTCGATCGCAGCGATATGATCTGCATCGACTGCATGCCGCAGGCCGAAGGTGTAGGCAAGTAAAGCGGTTCCAAGAAGAACCGGCTTATCGTGGAACAGGAGAAAAGCCCAGATCCACGCACCAAAATTGACGCAGCCCAAAAGGCCGTAGATTCCAAACGCTCGCTTCCTGAAGCTGCCTGAGAACAATTCAATCACGCTCTTCGCCCCTTTAAAAGGTGGCAAGACATTTTTTGCCCGGTTTCAATTTCGAAGAATCTGCTCTGCGATGATCTCAGATAAACGGTCCTCTCGGGGGGGTGGAAATTGCCGCCGGTTCTGGAGCGGTTGTAGGTCCGCCATTCCCGACGGCGTGCAAGCCCAACGTGATTTAACCGACCGTAAAGAATTGACGGAGAAAGTAAAGGAGCTCGTAAAGCGAACCGCGCAAGAAAACGCTGGTTCTTCGTTTTCATGATGAGAGAGACCGGCGAACCTACCGCCGCCATCGTTCGATAATTCCCGCCATCTGATTGACGCCAGCAAGAATCCCTGGGCCAGGTTGGAGAATGTCCGCCGACGCTATCACATGAACATCGTTGTTCCTCACCGCTGAGATCGCCTGCCAACCGGGCCGCCCCGCAATTATTCCCAGATCCACAGGCTTTCCACACCAACTGACAAAGATGATCTGTGGGTCCGCTCTGCAGACAGCCGTGGCTTCGACTGCCCTGTCGCGCGAACCTTTCGCTTCAAGACGAAAAAAAATGTCCTCTCCTCCGACAAGGTTGATCGCTTCGCTGATCCATCCGATGCAGCTGATCAGCGGTTCGTCCCATTCTTCGAAGTAGACCCTGGGCCGCGGCAATTCGTCGCGACGAAAGTATTGCAGTTGGCATTCAAAATCGGAAGCCAACTTCTCAGCTTTGGCAGAGCATCCGATCGCACGTCCGATCAGCAGGATGGTCTGAATAATTCCGCGCAACGAACGCTGGTTCGTTGCCAGTACCGTGCAGTGGTTGCGAATGAGATCGGCCGACATCTGCGCTTGCACGTCAGAGAACGTGATGACCAGATCGGGCTCGATCGAAAGCAAGTCGGCCATCTTCAGTGTTGAAAAACCTCCGACAATCGTTCGGCCCGCGCGCATCGATGTTGGCGCGAATGCACTCACAGCCACGACACGATCAGCCGCGCCAAGTCGATCGCAAATATCGGCGGATTCACCGCTCAGGCAGACTATTCTTTCCGGAAACATGGGGCTCTGCTCGGAGCAAAAGAGTATCGCACGGAGGCCACGGCGGAGCAACGAATCGGCGGGTCAGCGTTGCTTCGGTCTAGCGTCCTGTACCCGGAACACGAGGTATTTGTATATGTTTAGCGTCACACGGCCCGAAGGAGTTTGGGCGTTTCCACGCCGTGGCCCGAACTGGCCAAGAAGGCATAGTCCAGGGTAAGTATGTGTTTAGCGCCGTGTTGCGCCAATCGTCCTCGTCGTCGTCCTCGTTCTCGTTCTCGATCTTTCAACGTCGTTGGCAATCGGCGCGATTCCCGCATCCACAGAAGTCGAGGACGAGAACGACGACTATAAGGACGATTCAGGAGGTACCAATATCGCGCTAAACACATACCAACCCTGGGCTAAGCTTTTTGGCTCTCCGCTGTTTTCTGTGGATAGCTCAATTCGTTAGGTTTGGCCACCTAATAGCGCTCCGCTACGCCTGTTCAAGGTCGAATCCGGCATAAACGGCCTCCTCCCCCT
>Ga0302325_10003828_pt1 | contig 35148 bp, 33 predicted proteins | sample Palsa_T0_2_FD_201948 | JGI IMG/M metagenome (GOLD analysis project Ga0302325, IMG submission 201948) | Peat permafrost microbial communities from Stordalen Mire near Abisko, Sweden - Palsa_T0_2 | ecosystem: Environmental > Terrestrial > Soil > Palsa > Peat permafrost | place: Sweden: Abisko...
CGTCAGTTACCTTCTGGTAAATAGCTCCGGTGGATCGAGAGCAGAGGCATTTTTTGCTTCATGCATAATCGCCGAGGCGCTTATTGATGCCGGTCTTCGGAAATGCCCAGAATTGCGGATTCCCGAGTTGCCGCAGATGATGTGCAGACCCGCCATAGTCCCCTTCTTAATTTAGCCTTTATGGGTGGTGCATCCGCGATTGTGGTTGGGCTGCGAAGGCGAAAACTTGGGTGGGCCAACTGCCCGGGCGAATGACGTTCCCTCAGGGGCTGAAGCCCCGTTGATTTGATTGGCTTTGTCGGCACGACTAAAGTCGTGCCCTTTCACAAAGCACGAACGGCCACCTGCGCTTCAGGCACCGCACGAACAACGTCTGAAATTCATAGACCATCGTAGACGGCGTCTTCAGGGTTGTCCCAAACGGCTTCAAACGCGCGATGACTTACGGTTGCAGCATCCCGTACCGGACCGCGTTCGTGACCGCGCAAACGGAGAATTTCCACAAAATCCTCGATTTCGGCGATTTCATCGGGAGGGAGAGTTTGAATCTTCTCGGCGAGTGTGTTGATCCTTGGATTCATCTGCGCTCCGAGAAAAAAGGAGTTCCTTCACTTCGTTCAGGATGACAAACATTTTTCATTGAACTTTTGACGCGATACGCCGGCATGGTTTCCAGCACGAAACTCCGGCAAGGTGCGCCGGAGTTTCGTGTCGGTGTGATTCCAGGCTACGCGCTGTAGAGCAGGATGCCGTCTGTCTTCTCTTCCGTTTCGGTTTGCGCATTCGATACGGAGCGGTAGAAGAGTTGATTGTTGAGGATATAGACCTCCAGGAAGGCCGGCCGGTCCTGGATCAGGCCGCCGATCAGCGCTTCCGAGAGCGGGTCTTCGATGTAACGCTGGAGAGCGCGGCGGAGCGGTCTTGCGCCGTAGCTGCGGTCGCCGACCGTCTTGTCGAGAATCCACTTCTTGGCGTCGCCATCGACTGAAATCGTGATCGATTTCTGCGCCAGGTTGGCATTGAGCTGCGTGACCAGCAGGTCGACGATCTGAATCAGGTCCGCGTCCGAAAGCGACTGGAAGAGGATCACTTCGTCGATGCGGTTGAGGAACTCGGGGTTGAAGGTGCGCTTGACTTCGCCCTTCACCAGCTCCTCAATCTTCTCCATGACCAGGTCTTCGCGGTCGGAGGAGAAGCCGAGGCCCTTGTTCTTCTGCAGGTGCCGCGCGCCGATATTCGAGGTCATGATGATGATGGTGTTCTTGAAGTCGACGGTGTTGCCCAGGCCGTCGGTCAACTGGCCATCCTCAAAGACCTGTAGGAGCAGGTTGAAGACGTCGGGATGCGCCTTTTCGACTTCGTCGAGCAGCACGACGGAGTACGGTGAACGCTTGACGCGCTCGGTCAACTGGCCGCCTTCCTCGTAGCCCACGTAGCCCGGAGGCGATCCGATGAGCTTCGAGACGGAATGCTTCTCCATGAACTCCGACATATCGAAGCGGATCAGCGCTTTTTCGCTGCCGAAGAGGAACTGCGCCAGCGTGCGCGCCACTTCCGTTTTGCCAACGCCCGTCGGTCCCAGGAAAAGGAAGCTGCCGATCGGCCGCAGCGGCGATTTGAGCCCCGCGCGCGAGCGGCGAATGGCCCGCGCCAGCGCCGAGATCGCTTTCTCCTGCGAGATCACGCGGCGATGCAGCTCTTCTTCTACGCGCAGCAGTTTTTGCGTCTCTTCTTCCTTGATGGACGTGATCGGAACGCCGGTCCAGCGGCTGACCACGTCTTCAATGTCTTCGCGGCCAACGATGCCGGCGGCGGAATCATCGAGATGGTACTTTTCGCGCAGGGTGCGAAGATTTTCGCGCTCTTTGCGCTCTTCATCCGAATAGAATCGCGCCTTTTCAAACTCGTGATTGGCAATCGCCGAATCCATGCGATGCACGATGAACTTGATGCGCTTCTGGACCTCGGTGATCTCTTCGGGCAGGGAAGTCTGGCGCAGCTTGACGCGGGCTCCCGCTTCGTCGATCAGATCGATGGCCTTGTCGGGCAGGAAGCGATCGGGAATGTAGCGATTGGAGTGTGATACTGCGAATTCGATGGCCGCATCCGTGTAGCTGACCGCGTGGAATTTCTCATAGCGGTCCTTGATGCCCATGATGATGCGGATGGCGTCCACTTCGTTTGGAGGCGGCACTTTTACGGCCTGAAAACGCCGCTCCAGCGAGCGGTCTTTCTCGATGGACTTGCGGAATTCGGCGGGCGTGGTGGCGCCAATGCACTGAATCTCACCGCGCGAAAGAGCTGGCTTCAGGATGTTGGCGGCGTCCAGCGAACCCTCTGCAGAACCCGCGCCAACCAACGTGTGCAACTCATCGATGAAGACGATGGAGTTCTGATTCTCCATCAGCTCTTTCATGATCGTTTTGAGCCGCTCTTCAAACTGGCCGCGATACTTGGTGCCAGCGACGATCAGCGAGAGATCCAGCGCCAGAACGCGCTTGTCGGCGAGGAAGCTTGGGACTTCGCCGTCTGCGATGCGCTGGGCGAGGCCTTCGACGATGGCGGTCTTTCCGACTCCGGGCTCGCCGATGAGGACGGGGTTATTTTTTGTTCGCCGGCACAGGATCTGGATCACGCGCTCGAGTTCGCCGTCGCGGCCAACCAGAGGATCGAGCTGCGAATCCATCGCGGACTGCGTGAGGTCGCGGCTGAACTCGGCCAGCAGGCTCGATTCGCGCTGCCGGGCCTGCGTGGGAGCTTTCTCCTGCGTTACGCGGGCCAACTCTTCGCGGATGGCCGCCAGCTTCAGCCCGCGCTCCTGCAAAATCTCGGCGGCAAAGCATTTTTCCTCGCGCAGCAGGCCGAGCAGCAGATGCTCCGTGCCAATGTGCTTGTGGCCGAGCCGCTCGGCTTCTTCCGCGGCGTACGCCAGCACGCGCTTGCATTCATTGGAGAGCGGCAGGTCGACGGAGGTCGAAACCTTCTCGCGGATGGTGGTGTGCGCCTCAATTTGCTTGCGGATCGACTCGACCGAAGCGTGGGAGCGCAGGAAGCGGTTGGTGAGAGCCTTGTCTTCGCGCAACAGGCCGAGCAGCAGGTGCTCGGTCTCGATGTAAGGCGAGCCAAACTGGCTGGCCTCATACCGCGCAAAGAAGATAACGCGCCGCGCCTTTTCTGTATAGCGTTCGAACATGGTGTGCCTCTCTGTGTGATTATCGGCTGCGGTGGCTGTTCTCCAATGTGAGAACAGATTGGGGGTTACCGCGAATTTGGTTGAGTAACGAACGCCTCGGCGTGGGAGACCTCCTCCAACCTGCCCCCCGCTAAACGTAAAGTCCGGGTACATCGCCCGGCCAGCTCCAGGTTGTGCGTTACCAGCACGGAGGTGAGTCCATGCGCTTCATGCAGCCGTTCGATCAAGCCAAACACCAAGTCCGCCGACTCGCCATCGAGGTCGCCAGTCGGTTCATCTGCCAATAATAACCGCGGCCGCGTCACCAGCGCACGGGCTAATGCCACGCGCTGCTGCTCTCCGCCGCTCAACTCGCCGGGCCGATGCGTTGCCCGATCCGCGAGACCTGTCTCTGCCAGCCAGTGCGCCGCTTGCTCAAGCGCTTGGCGTTTTGCAACGCCTCGCGCCATCAGCGGCATGGCCACGTTTTCCTGCGCCGAAAATTCCGGTAGCAAATAGTGAAATTGCCAAACGTACCCGACCTGCTCGTTGCGGAAACGGGCTGCTTCTCGGACGCTCAATTGCGTAATCTGAGTTGTGCCGCAGTATATCGTTCCCGAGGAGGGAGCATCAAGCGCCCCCAGCATGTGCAAAAGCGTGCTTTTTCCGCTGCCGGACTGGCCGACGATCGCCAAAAGCTCGCCAGTCTGGACGGTAAAATTCAATCCTTCAAAGAGCCGTAGCGCGCCGCGGCCCGATCTGCGGTTGCCGGCATACTCCTTGGTCAGCGCTTCGGCGCGGATGAGCGGTCGATTTTGCGAGTCGTGAGCGAGTAATTCCGCGCGCGTTCCAGAGTCAGGCAGCAGGGTTGTTGTGTTGCTGCCGAATGATTCCGAGCTGGTCGCGGTTTGTTTCATTCCTGTGACTCATATCCTATCGCGTGTGGGCGATCTGAATGCACTTCTTCAGAAATCAGCGGAGTGCCACTTTCGTTGGATGCGACAGGATGGCAATGGGAAGCAGCGATCGCAGGTCACGGTGGACAGACAAGCGTAAATGGACCTCCATTACTTGCTTTGGGGTCCGGAGAGCCGCCCGATGCGTCCCTTTGGACCCACGGCAAATGGCAGCGCTAGCGCGTTCCAATTGCCGTCGTCGAGCGGGGACCAGGTCTTGCCATCTTCGCTGCTGAAATCCGAGCCATTCGTCCCGACGGCGATCCAGGTGTTGAACTCCGGACTCCATGCCGCTGCGGACCGGTAGCCGTGCGGCGGCTTGGCGGCTGCGGTCCAGTGCAATCCGTGGTCGACCGACCAAGCGGCAGTGCCGGTCGATTTGTCCGGTTTCTGGTAATCGCCACCGACGGCCATCAGCGTTTCCCGGACTGAGACAGTGTTCCGATATGGAACGGATTCGGTGCGGCGAGCAATCGAGAAGATTCCGGAGGACTCGTTGCCGCCGGCTAGCGGGACAACCACTCGGCTCCAATGGCTGAGCGTCATGGTGCTGGGGCTGGCCATGCCGACGGAAGTTCCGGCGTTCGTTTCAATCCAGACCACAGCCCCGCCTTTGCCGCCGGAGGCGAAGATATGGGGCGTGTGCGCTCCGTCCTGGTTGGCGGGAAAGAGGCTGTTGCTGGCGGCGAAACCGCCCAGATCGACGCCATTGAGGGCCAGATCGGGGCTTTTTCGCGCGACCCAGGTTCCGCCTGAGTCCGGCGTGTCGAAAACCACGAAAGTTCCATGAACCGGGTCGCCGAGCAAAGAGCCGGTCCAGGTCGGTGTGTTGGCAGGATCGCCCGCGGCGTTGCGCTCCCCGGCGGTCCAATCGGCAAAAAAGCTGTCGAAAAAGCCTTCCGGGCTGTCGGGATTCTTGAAAAGCAGCTTCCAGGTCTTGCAGCCGTCGTCCGTTTTGTAGAGCCGGCTCTGTTCGCCGGGGCCGGACGACATCACAATGGCGTGATTGGCGTCCGCTGCCTGGACGCCGCGAAAATCGAGTTTTTCGGCGTCGGGCGGAACGGCACATTGCGCCCAGTGTGCTCCGCCGTCCGTCGTCTTGAGCACGGTGCCTGCGCTACCGCTGGCCCAGGCGATTTTGCTGTCGATGGAGACTATGCCGCGCAGTGAGGCTGTCGTGCCGGAGGATTGCGGGGCCCAGGTCAGCGTCTGCGTCTTGGCCGCAGTTGCGGCAAGAAGGCCGGCCAGGCTGAGTACAAATGGAGCAGAGTTCTTCCACAGCATGAGATTCATTGTAAGGAGGATGGCGGGCTACTTGCCGAGCTTACCGAAGTAGAACACTACGGCGGTCCCTAAAATACCGGTCAGGGTTGGCAGAATGACTTGAAAGGCATCTTTGATGCGGGTCCAGTCGTCGCCTTTGGTCGTGGCCTCGAGATAGATATAGACGGCTAGGAAGCCGAGCAGCGAAAACAGGACGACGAATGTGAAGATGAGTCGCCCCCAATCGATGACGTTGACCGGCTTCTCTTGGAAGACTTTCGCTTCAAACGGGAATTCGTCATCCATTCAGGACTACTTCCGTACATTCAGAGTGAGTTCAAAGTAGTTTCCGCCGTCTTTGAGCATCAGCTTCTGCCGACGGTTCTTTTCGACCCTTGCGACGTAAGCGGCTATTTCAAAGGCGCGGAGCTCCGCTTCCTCAGGTGTTTTCAGGTCGAGTTCTTTCGCCAGTCGTTCCCAATCGAGCGATTGCGCTGTCGCCATAACCATACCTCGCTGCAAAAAGCATACGCCCGGTTTCAAATGGGCTACACCTTCGACTTGAAGAACTCCAGCGAGAGCTTCAGGCCTTCGCGCAAGCTGATCTTCGGCTCCCAGTCCAGCACCCGTTTGGCTTTGGAAATATCCGGCTTGCGGCGCGTGGGATCGTCCTGGGGGAGCGGCTCGAAGCGAAGTTCGCTCTTGGAACCGGTGACTTCGAGCACCGCTTCGGCGCACTCCAGAATCGTAAACTCCGTCGGATTGCCGACGTTGGTCGGCATATGTTCCTCCGACCGCGACAGGCGGAGAATCCCCTCGATCAGGTCGGCCACATAGCAGAAGCTGCGCGTCTGCTGGCCGTCGCCATAGACGGTAAGCGGTTGATTGCGCAAGGCTTGCATCACGAAATTCGAAATCACGCGGCCGTCGGATGGGTGCAGGCGCGGGCCGTAGGTGTTGAAGATGCGAACCAGGTGGGTGTTTACGCCGCGCGACCGGTGGTAGGCCATGGTGAGCGCCTCGGCATAGCGTTTAGCTTCGTCGTAGACCGAGCGCGGCCCGACCGGATTGACATTGCCCCAATAGTTTTCGGTTTGCGGATGTTCCAGCGGATCGCCGTAGCACTCGGATGTCGAGGCGTGCAGGTAGGCCGCGCCGTACTTCTGGGCAATTGCGAGGGTATTTTCCGTCCCAACCGAGCCCACGCGCAGAGTTTCGAGGGCCAGTTTCAGGTATTCCGGCGGGCTGGCCGGCGAGGCCATGTTGTAGACGGCGTGGACCGGTCCGGGATCGAAGGGAAGGCAGATGTCGCGCTGCTCGAAAGTGAATCGCGGGTCGTTTTTCAGGTGGGCAAGGTTACCGAGGTCGCCGGTTGAGAGGTTGTCGACTCCGATGACCGAATGGCCTTCGCCGATCAGACGGTCCGTAAGATGGGAGCCGAGAAAGCCTGCGGCTCCAGTGACAAGTACTCGCATAGTTAACACGTTACGCTCCGGATGACGGTCTTCCAAGTTGCCGTTTTCGAATCAAGATTGCCAGCTCGAATCGCGTCGGCTGAGACGCAGAATCTCCCCAGCCGGCACAAGACGGATGCGCTGCCAGCACTACGACAGCACCAGTTTGCGAGGTTTGCCTTGCTGCGCGGTGTAGGCTGCGGGCCGGCCGACGCTTACGTAGGTGAATCCCTGTTCGTGCATCTCGGCAGGCTTGTACAGATTGCGGCCGTCGATGATGATCGGGAATTTCAGCGCCTGATTGAGTCTGGGCAGGTCGAGTTTGGAGAATTCTTTCCAATCGGTCAGGATCAGCAGCGCATCCGCGCCCTCAGCGGCTTCGTATGCGCTGGCGGCGTAGGCCATAGATTGAGAAGGCGGAAGGACGGCCTGCGCCTTTTCGATTGCCGCCGGATCATAGGCTGTAATGCTGGCGCCGGCGGCGATCAGCTTCTTGATCACGTCGATGGCGGGAGAGTCGCGGATGTCGTCGGTGTCGCCTTTGAAGGCCAGACCGAGAGCGGCAAGCTTCTTGCCACGCAGGGTCCACAGCGCCGCGCGCACTTTGTTGAAGAAGACCTCCTGCTGGGTGTTGTTAATCTTCTTTACTTCTTCCAGCAGTTGGAAATCGACTCCCTGCTGCTGCGCGACCCAGTGGAATGCGGCCACGTCCTTGGGGAAGCAGGAGCCGCCGTAGCCCAGACCGGCGCGTAGAAATTTGGGCCCGATGCGGGTATCCATGCCCATGCCGGCGGCGATGTCTTCGATGTCGGCATCGACCGACTCGGCCAGATTGGCCACGGCGTTGATGAACGAAATTTTCAGCGCCAGAAAGGCATTCGAGGCGTGTTTGATGATCTCCGCGCTCTGCGCCGAAGTCACCAGCAGTTTGGCAGGATTCTCTTTGCTGCACATGCCGGGCAGCGCGCCATCCTGCTCAAAGTAGCTGCCGTCGGTCAAAGGCGCGTAAATCCGGCGCAGCACGTCGGCGGCGCGCTCGCTGTTCGCGCCTACGACAATCCGGTCCGGATGGAGAAAGTCTTCGATCGCCGTGCCTTCGCGCAGAAATTCGGGGTTTGAAACCACGTCGAAGTTCTGCGGCGGAATGCCGTGACGATGCATGACGCGGCTGATCCACTCGTTGGTATAGACCGGCACGGTGCTTTTTTCCACGATGACCTTGTAGTCGTTGACGGCGCGGGCGATTTCGCTCACTACCGCTTCGACGTAGGACAAATCGGCGGAGCCGGTGCTGCCTTGCGGCGTGCCGACAGCAATAAAGACGGCCTCGGACTGCTCGACGCCATAGGCCAGATCGGTGGTGAACTCGACGCCGCGGTTCAGATGCTTGGCCAGCATGTCCGGCAGGTGCTCCTCATAGATCGGTACGCCGCCGGTCTGGAGCATTTTTACTTTCGCATCATTGTTGTCAACGCAGATGACCTTGTGGCCGATCTCGGCAAAACAGACGGCTGCGACAAGTCCGACGTAACCGGATCCAAGCACACAAATGGATACTTGCTTCGACATGCGTATAGCTCTCCTTGGCCGTTTAAGGCGCCGGTCAGGCGGAATGCTCTGGCCGGAGTTCGAGGTTGGCAGGGGGGGCACGAACGAGGTGTCGCGTTGGCAAACCCCGCATTTGCTTAGGATTGCGAGTTTTTTCCGATTGTTTTCGCTGTCGTCCGCTGCAATTGACGGGAAATCTGCCGGAAAACAGCTCGTCCCCGAACCGTCCTTTTAGGTGGGTCGGATTGGATGACGATGGCCGACCGAGATGATCCGGTCATCGCCTGCACTCTCAGGGTACCCGTTAGTCGGCCATTGGGGCAATGTTTTCAATCATCGCCGTGCGGGAGGACGACAGTACGGTCATCCTCCCGACCAACTCCCGGCGGAGCAGTATCGGCGGGAGTTGGTTTCTCCGAATGGAGAGCGATCTGGCCGGCCGGGATGTCGGAAAACGGAAGATCGATAAAATTCCTTTGTTAGAGTGATGGAAACGGCGATGTTTTTACGCTATTGAGAGTGGAGAAGTATGAATCCCAAAAGTGAATCGGAGATTCTGGCGCCTTTTCGTCTGGAACCGATGTTTGTCGAACGAATCTGGGGAACTCCCGATCTTCGTCCCTGGTACGACTTCGTTTCGGCTTCGACGCCGGGCCACAATCCGATCGGAGAAGTATGGCTCACCGGCGACGCCTGCAAGGTGCAGACGGGCACATTGGCCGAGAAGACTTTGAGCGAAGTATTTGCCGGATACGCAACCGAGATGCTCGGCCCAGCGGCAGCCGAACTCATGCATGGACAATCGCCGCTGCTGTTGAAGGTGATTTTTGCACGGGAGAAGCTGAGCGTGCAGGTGCATCCAGACGATGGTCTGGCGCAGAAGTATGCGCAGCCGCGCGGCAAGACGGAGTGCTGGTACGCCCTGGCCGCGGAACCTGGCGCGGAAGTCGCGGCTGGGCTCAAAGCGGGCGTGACTTTGGAGCAGGTGGAGCGCGAAGTGGCCGACGGGACGCTCGAAGAGAGCCTGGAGGTTTTGCCCGTCGCGGCCGGGGATATGGTGTACGTCGACGCGGGAACGGTTCACGCCATCTGGCCCGGTTCCGTTCTGCTGGAGACGCAGCAGAACTGCGATTTGACCTACCGGCTCTTCGACTACGGAAGGCCGCGCGAACTGCATGTGGCCAAGGCGCTGGAGGCGACTCGGTTGCAGACCTTGGCTGGCAAGGAGCTTCCGCTGGAATTGGCGGACCGGACGGTCCTGGTGGACCGCGAGTATTTTTGCGTGGAGAAGATTCGGGTAGACGGCACTCGCACCGGCAAGTCGATGGGCCGGGAACTGGTGGCATCGACGGTGACGGACAGTCTTTACGTTGGTGGCGGAGACGTGGGTAGCCTGCAATATTTGTTCGCGGCCGCAGGATCGGCGCGGATTGCGCCCATCGAGGTTGGAGACTTTGAACCTTTGGAACTGCCGGCACGCGGTATCGTGGCCATTCCCGCCGCGTCGCCGGATTGGCAGATTGAGGATCTGGGAGGGTTGGAATTGATTCGGATTACGCCGCGCTTTCCGGCGGAAGAGTTGGCGGGAGCGGCATGACGGAAGTTGCAGAGCAAAGCTGGCGGGATTTGGTGGTGGCTTACATCCGCGAAGAGGCCAGGCCGGTAGACAAATTTGGCCATCAGCCCAGACTCTACGCGCTGGCCAGCCGGCTTGCCGGGGAAGAGAGCAAGGGAGGCTTGTCTTGCGACGACGACGTCTTGTTCGCCGCCGCTTGGATGCACGATCTGGGGGTGTTTTTAGGTCACCGGCCATCCGATCCCGCCGAGTTGGCCGCCTGGGATCATGTGCCGTACACGATCGCCAAGAGCACGGAGATGCTCCGGAGCTGGGGATTTCCGGAAGGGAAGCTGGCAGCGGTGGCCGAGGCGATTCGCACTCACCAGCCGAAGGACGACGCGGTATCGCCTGAGGCAATCGTATTGCGAGATGCCGATATTTTGGAGCAATTGGGGGCAGTCGGAGCATTGCGGGCGCTGGTAAAAGTAGGGAGGGACAGCCGGTATTCCACTTTTTCGGATGTGGTTCCGGTGCTGGAGCGAGCTGTCCAAACTTTGCCAGGTCAGTTGCGGCTCAAGCCGGCGCAGGAACTGGCGCGAGAACGGGTGAAGGTATTGGGGGAATTGCTGGCAGCAATTCAGGCGGAGACCGGAAACTGGCTCTGTTGATTTAGGGTAGGTCAATTTTGAACGGCGTAGGGGTTTTCCCGAAGTGGGAATTGAGAGACTAAGTGCCGAGTTTCCCGGTCCGCGACGGGCTTTATTTTGGCCCGTAGCCCTTTGCACAGCAAGTCTTTGCAATTTCTTTGCACCGAATTGGGATCGTCCCGTTGTACACTCTAACCAAGATCGGCCTCGGGGGAGGAGGTCTGCAATCACAAGGAGAAATCGAATGCGATCGAAGCTTGTCCTGGCAGCACTCTTAACCCTTTTCACCCTTCCTGGGTTCTCCCAGGTTGCACCCGCAGTCAAGATTGGCGGTCTTCCTTTAGGATTTGGCGTCGGTCTCAACGATTACAGTATTGACTACGGGCCGGGACGGCGCATGCTGGGTATCTCGGCCTGGGGAGATTACAACATCTTCCATGGCCTCGGCATCGAGGTTGAAGGCATGTCGATTTTTGCCGACCGGCCGAGCGCGGTGCAGCCCCAGATGAAGCAGGACTCCATCAAGGCGGGTGTTTTCTACAAAACGCGCCCGTTTTTTGGAATTCACCCCTACGCCAAGTTCCTTGGCGGTGTCGGCGAAATCTATTTCCCCTCCGGCAATCCCTTCTATACGCAAGACGCGTTCACCACTTACGGCGTGGGAGGCGGAGGCGAATACAAAATCTGGAAAACACTTTTTGTGCGGGCGGATTACGAATACCAGTTTTATAAGGACTATCTGGGCAAGAACAGCTTGAATCCCAATGGGGTGACTATCGGCGCCACCTATTACCTGCGCGGTATCCACCGACATTACTAGGTTCCCGTAGAGGAGATTCAGATGCGGTCTTCGTCTGCGCTGGCCTTATCAGGAAGCGGGAGAGGCGTGGAGTTGGGGTACACGAGTTCGATACCCCAATATCTCCATTATTGGTATACTGAAGGTAATTGATAGCCTTCGGTGCTTGAAACTGCTTGGCCGGCACTTAAGATAACTTTCTGGTTCACGCAGCTTTTTAATCTGGCAGCAAGTACGCCTCCATACCCATTCATCCAAGCGAAAGGACCGTTCAATATATGCTCATTCGTGGATCGCACGCTCTAGTATGCGGAGCAGGAGGCTTCATCGGAGGCCATCTTGTCAACAGACTTTTGGAAGAGGGTGCAGCGAGTGTTCGCGCAGTGGATGTGAAACCGGTCGGCGAGTGGTACCAGAAGAATCCGAAAGCGGAGAATCTGGTTCTCGACTTACAGGAAAAAGACGCCTGCCTGGAGGCAGCATCGGGTATCGACGGTGTCTTTCAACTCGCGGCGGATATGGGCGGCATGGGGTTCATTGAGAATAACAAGGCGCTGTGCATGTTAAGCGTGTTGACTAATACGCACATGCTGCTTGCGGCGCGGGAGCGGGGAGTCAAGCGGTTCTTCTATTCCTCTTCGGCTTGCGTCTACAATGGCGAAAAACAGACCAACCCGGAAGTCGTAGCGCTCAAGGAAGAAGATGCCTATCCTGCGTTGCCGGAAGACGGGTACGGGTGGGAGAAGCTCTTCAGCGAGCGGATGTGCCGCCACTTCCTGGAAGACTACGGTCTTGAAACCCGCATAGCACGCTTCCACAACGTCTATGGGCCGCTCGGCACGTGGACGGGTGGACGCGAGAAAGCCCCGGCGGCAATCTGCCGCAAGGTGCTCGAGGCCAAAATATCCGGCAAGCATGAAATCGAGATCTGGGGCGACGGCCATCAAACAAGAAGCTTCATGTATGTAGACGATTGCACCAAAGGCGTCGTCAATATCTATGAAAGCAACATTCTGGAGCCGATCAATCTGGGATCCAGCGAACTGGTCACCATCAACCAGCTCGTGGATGTTGTCGAAGAACTCGCGGGAGTCAAATTGAAGCGGGTTTACAACTTGGGAGCTCCGAAAGGGGTGAACGGGCGCAACAGCGACAACACCCTGATCCAGAAGTACCTGGGCTGGGAGCCCAGCATCAAGCTTCGCGACGGGCTGGCGCAGACCATTGCCTGGATCGAACAGCAAATGCTTGCCGGCGTTTCCACAACCAGGTAGGAGCAATGCATGGGTTCTACTCCGCGGTTCCAGCAGATACTGGGTGTTCGCTTCTTTGTCGGTGACGCTCAGGGCGCTATTGACGCCGTGTCGCAACGCGGCGGTCTGGTGGTGGTGCCCGCCGCGCCGGCACTGAAGAATCTGGCTGTGGACAAGGGCTATCGCGAGGCGTTGCTGGGTGCGGATTTTGCCATCGCGGACAGTTCCTTCATGGTTTTGCTCTGGAATCTGATTGACAGTAACCGCATTGCCAAGCTTTCCGGATTGAAGTACCTGCGCGCCTTGATCGAAGAGCCGGATTTCAAGAAGCTCGGCAATACTTTCTGGGTAATGCCGACCGCGGCCAGCGCCCAGCGCAACGTCCGCTGGCTGCGCCAGAATGGTGTCTGTGTCGCCAACGAGGACATGTATTTAGCTCCCCTGTATGGCCCGGTCATCTCCGATGAAGAATTGCTGGAGCGAATCGAGGAGCGGCGTCCGAAACACATCGTTCTAGGAGTGGGCGGGGGAACGCAAGAGCGGCTCGGCCTGTATCTGAAGCAGCATCTGAGCTACCGGCCGGCAATTCATTGCATCGGCGCCGCTATTGCCTTTCTCAGCGGCGATCAGGTTCGGATCCCAGTCTGGGCCGACGGTCTGGGACTGGGTTGGCTCTACCGCACCGTGGCCGATCCCAAGCGATTCTTTCCCCGTTATTGGGACGCCCGGCATCTGGCTCCGCTACTGCTCAAATATCGGGATCGATTGCCGATGGCCAGTTTATAGCCCACTGGCTTCAGCGGCATCCTGCCGGGATTGCCGCTATCTGCCGATGCGTCAGTGAGTGGCCGGAGTGCCGCAAGTTTTCCGCGGAACTTTTCGAGGAAGTTCGGGTCTAATCAACTGGCGGCTCCTGCCGTGCGATGGGATCGAGAGCAGGGCAGGAGTGGCAGCGATCTTCCCGCACTTTTGGGAGTGAAGGACAGGATGACAACCATGAATAATGAAGCTGGTAGCAACCAGACCTTTCGCAATACCCTTCGCCATTTAGTTCCCGCGGTGCTTGTGATTGCCGGTTTTGGTGGCTACACGACCCTGAATGCCCCCATGGCTTTGGCGCAGGACGCAACCCCGCAGGATCAGGCTCCGGCCGGCCAGCGGACCGACGGCCAGATTGAGATGGATGTGGTGCATGCCCTGGATGGCGCGCCCGCGCTCCAGCAGGACTGGATTACCGCCGGCACGGTGCAGGGCGAAGTGACCCTTTCCGGTACTTCGGCCAGCGCCGCAAACCGCCAGTTGGCGGAATCGATCGCCGGAAAGGTTCCCGGCGTCACCAAGGTGGTCAACAATCTGAAGGTTGGCGATCCGCAGGCGGCTTCCAATGGCGAAGGCCAGCCTCAGGATCAGGTGCAGCCGGACTACACCCCTCAGGGTTCGACGGCTCAGGGTAGCACCTATGATAACGGGCCTCAGCCAGTACAGCCGGGCTATCCGCAACCTGCTCCGCAGCCGGGCTATCCGCCTCAGCCTGGCTACCAGCCAGCTCCGGGCGGTGGATATTACCCCCAGCGGCCCCCGCAGCCTCAGGTAGCGCAGGTGCCCGAGGGACCGCACGAACCTGTGGATCTGGCCAAGGGCACGCTGATTAAAGTCCGTTCGAGCGAGCCACTGGACAGCAAGAAGGCCAAGGTCGGTACACCGGTTGAGTTCACCGTGGTTCGCGATGTCTATTCCGCCGGCGTGCTCGCGGTTCCGCGTGGAGCAACGGTGCGTGGCGAAGTCATCGAAGTCAAGAAAGCTGGAGCCCTTGAAGGACACGCCGAACTCGCTCTCAAACTCGATACCCTTGAACTTGGCGGCAAGTCCTATGCGCTCGATTCGGATTCGTTTGAAGTCAAGAGTCCGAACAAGGCCGGTCGCACCGCTGGTAACGCCTTTGGCGGAGCCATACTGGGCGCGATCATCGGCGGGGCGGTCGGCGGGGGCAGTGGAGCCGCAATCGGCGCCGGTGCCGGTGCCGTGGGCGGTACGGCGGCCTCGGCCGCAACGCCAGGACCACGAGTCTGGATTCCAGCCGAAGCTCTGATGGACTTCCACCTCAACACGCCGGTGACCGTGACGCCTGTCAGTTCGCAGGAAGCGATGCGGCTGGCGGCCAATGCGCCTCCGCCGTCACAGCGGCCTACGCTTTATCGCCGTGGATACTATCCTTACGGCTATCCGCCTCCGCCGCCCCCGCCTCCGGGCTATTACTATCGCCCGTATTAACCTGGTCGGCAGGTCCGTTCTTCAGATTGGCATACACAAGCGGCTCCGGATATCCTCCGGAGCCGCTTGTGCGTGGGTCTGCTCGCTACTCAATCGGGGATTACGCGCTTTCGCGTTTTAACTTTGACCGCCGGGGCACCGGCGTAGACTCCCCACGGCTCCAGATCGCGCGAAGCCACCGAAGCCAATCCAAGTACCGCTCCCTCGCCAACCTGAACTCCCGGCGCAACGCAGGCCCGCGCGCAGATCCAGGCGTAGGCTCCGACTTCCATCGAGTAGGCCTGCAGCGGAAAGGCTGGATCGTCAAAATCATGAGTGGCGCCGCAAACATAGCAGCCTTGCGAAAGAATGGCGTGCGAACCGAAGTGCATGGGAGCAGGATTGTAGATCTCCGCGCCGTCCCCGGCGGCGACTTGCCCGGCACAGATCAGATTCCAGGGAGCCCAGACTCTTGAACCGGGATAGAAATGGCAATGAGGCCCCATTTTTGCGCCAAAACTGCGAAGCAGAAAGGATCTCCAGGCATGCAACGGCCGCGGAGATGGCCGGTAGAGAAGCAGCCAGACGATGTTCCACGCCAGACGTCCAAGTTTGTTCTTCCTTGAAAACGCTGGCCGGAGATAAGGGTCGTCGATCGAATCTGCTGAAATGTGGTCTGCCGCGTTGTAATGGGGCTGTCTGGCCATTCGTTGTCCTGCGCTTATTTCAGGGATGAAAAGGGGATGGGCCGTAGCTCATCCCCCTTGGTCGAAAGACATTTCTTGTTTGAACTTGTTAAGCGCTTACGGGTTCTGCCGCATTCACTTTTACTGGCGTCAGCCAGCCGAAGCGGTCGGGGCGGAGACCGTTGGCGATGCCGAAGAACTCGTCGGCAATCTGCTTGGTGATGGCGCCGGTTGAGCCGTCGCCGATGACGATGCGATCGATGGAGCGGATGGGGGAAACTTCGGCGGCGGTGCCGGTGAAGAAGACTTCGTCGGCGATGTAGAGCAATTCGCGTGGCATGGACTGCTCGACCACCGGCAAGCCCAGGTGGCGTGCAATGGTCAGCACGGAGTCGCGGGTGATGCCGGAGAGCGCGGAGTTCGACAACGGTGGCGTATAGAGGACTCCGTTGCGCACGACGAAGACGTTCTCGCCGGAGCCTTCGGAGACCAGGCCGTTTACGTCGAGCGCGATGCCTTCGGCGTAGCCGTTGATGTCGGCTTCCATGCGAATCAGCTGCGAATTCATGTAGTTGGCGCCCGCTTTGGCGAGGGCCGGCATGGTGTTGGGCGCGAGGCGATTCCAACTGCTGATGCAGACGTCCGCGCCGCCGTGGCCGGCGACGTATTTGCCCCAGGGGAAGTTGGCGATGAAGACATCGATGGGCGAGCCGACCGGGTTCACGCCGATTTCGCCATAGCCGCGCAGGGCGATAGGGCGGATGTAGCAGGGCGCGACGCCGTTGTTCTCAATGACGTCGACGACCGCTGCGCACAGCTCGTCGAGCGAGTAGGGCAGCTTCATGCGGTAGATCTTGGCCGAATCGATCAGCCGCTGCATGTGCTCGGGCAGACGGAAAACGGCGGCGCCGGTAGGCTGCCCGTAGCAGCGGATGCCTTCAAAAACGCTTGAGCCATAATGCACGACATGGCTCATGACATGGATATTCGCCTGTTCCCAGGGAATGAGCTGGCCGTTGCGCCAGATTTTTTCCGTAGGCTGGATTGGCATGGTTTGGGGACCCCTCTCGATTCACTTCAAGAATACCCTTTAGGCTATCGCGAGCGAGCGGCTTGTGTCACGAATGCCGGGGGGTAATTCCGGGAATAGTGAATGGAAACAGCAGATTCCCTACAGGAATGACAGAAAGAAAAGCAAGGGCAAGAGCAACAGCAACAGCAGATTCCCTGCAGGAATGACAGAAAGAACAGCAAGGGCAAGGGCAACAGCAATAGCAACAGCAGATTCCCTACAGGAATGACAGAAAGAAAGGCAAGGGCAAAAGCAAAAGCAAAAGCAAAAACGTTGCCCTCGGTTGCACTGACCGGCTAGAGTCCTGGAGCAGTCGAGGTATCCGAGTCCTCGTCTGAGAAGATCGCCTCAATTGTGGTTTCGAAGAGACGCGCCAGACGGAAGGCGAGTGGAAGGCTGGGGTCGAATTTGCCGGTTTCAATGGCGTTGACGCTTTGCCGCGAGACTTGCAGCCGCTCGGCGAGGTCGGCCTGACTCCAGTTGCGTTCGGCGCGGAGGACGCGAAGCCGGTTCTTCATTGGTTCCTCCAGAGCTTGCTTTCGAGCGCGAACGAGGTTGTGATTACGAAGACATCGAGGCTGAGGTTGCCGATGGGAATGAGGGATACATAGGGGCGGACGTAGCTGAAGAAAGAATCTGAAATCAGCACCGCGCTGAGTCCCCACAGGATCGACTCGACGACTAGATTACGCATGTATTCGTCCTTCTCGCCGCGCAGATAGCGGGCGACTAACAGGATCGTGGCAATCACAGGAGCGATCGAGAGAATGGCCATTCCATAGCGCCAGGGGATGGAGAGGTTGTAGCGCTCGCGAATGGCCACGAGGAGGATGTCGAGGGCGATGGTGATCCCCATCATGATTTCGATGGTGCGCAGGGAACGGCGCTGGTACGCGGTGAGTTGTTTTCGGCAGAATCGCATGTCTTGTTTCCTTTCCTTTATGGCAATTAAGCGTTACATAACGGCGCCTGTATTGTCAAGTATGCTTGTCATTTATTTTGACTTTCTTCCTTTAAGGCAGGAGCCTGACTGAAATGCGGCGCTGGGTCATACAATTCTGAGGTCGCTCATGGCGGCGGAAAATTGCGGGGGATGTTTGTGTCGACAATTCTGGGCATTGGGGAACTGTTGTGGGATATTTTGCCGGCCGGTCCGCAACTGGGCGGCGCGCCCGCGAACTATACGGTGATGGCGGGGCGTTTGGGGAGTCATGCTGTGGTGCTGAGCCGCATTGGCCGGGATGAGCTGGGCGAGCGGGCGCTGGAGGTGCTGGCGCCGTTTCCGGTGGATTGCGGTCAGTTGCAGGTCGATCCCATGCAGCCGACCGGCGCCGTGACTGTGGAACTGGCGGATGGGCAGCCAAGTTACGTGATCCACCAGCCTGCGGCATGGGATTGTTTTGAGCCGACCGAGGCGTGGCTCGCTCAGGCTGCGTTGGCGGATGCGGTTTGCTTCGGGTCGTTGGGGCAACGCAGCGAGCATTCGCGGAGAACGATTCATGCGCTGGTGCGGGCTACGCGGCCGGATTGCCAGCGGATCTTCGACGTGAATCTGCGGGCGCCGTTCTATACCGGGGAGATTGTGCGCGATTCGCTTCAGTTGGCCTCCGTGATGAAGATGAACGATGCCGAGGTGCCGCTTGTGCTGGTTTTGCTGGGTCTTCCGGCGGAGGCTTCTCTGCGTGGCGGCGCGGAGCGGCTGCTTGAGGTGTTCCCCAATCTGGAGCTGGTGGCTATTACGCGCGGCGGAGAAGGCAGTTTGCTGGTGGGCCGTTCGGAGTGGAACGAGCATGCGGGGATTCCGATTCAAGTGGCCGACACGATTGGCGCGGGAGACGCGTTTACGGCGGCGATGACGCATTATCTGCTCAAGGGCGCGCCGCTGAAGATGCTGAATGAGGCGGGGAATCGCTGGGGAGGCTTTGTCGCGTCGCAATCTGGAGCGATGCCGGCTATTCCGCCGGAGACGCTGCGGCGCATTACGGCTGAGATCGAAGGATAGACTTCCTGAGGGTGCTGAAAAACTCCAAGTTTGAATCGACTGGCTCGAATTTTGTCCCCAGGGCCCAAAAGCCGCGTTGATTTTATTGCCTTTACGCCGGAGATAAATCTCCGGCCTACCCTAAAACCGAGTTTTTCAGCATCCTCTTACTGCCCGTCCGTACTTGCCGGTTGAACATCTTTGAAATGCCGCCGTGGCGTTTATAAGGATGACTTCCCGTTCGTACGCGGGTCTATTTCCTGTGCTTCGATTCGTGAAATGTATCGACAAATTTCGATGCATTCCTGTAGTTTTTCGTGTTGCAAAGTGAAATGATTCAAGAGCAAACGCGACCTTTGATATGGGAATGAGATAGGGGCAGGGAATGACGAAAGGGCGAATTGCCGGTGATGCCCCTGGTAGAGCGGCGCTTGGAACGCTGTCCAAGGAGCAGACGGGCGGGAACTCGTCCGTTTTCGACGGCTCCGGCGGGGATTCAGCGCGCAAGATTCCCAAGCATCAGGCTGTTTTCGACTATCTGCACAGCAGTATCCAGTCGGGAGTTTACAAGCAGGGTGAGAGGCTGCCCAGTGAGGCGGAACTGGGTTCGATGTTTCACGCTTCGCGGATTACCGTTGCCAAGGCGGTGCTGGAACTGCAGCGGATGAACCTGGTGACGCGGCGGCCGGGAGCGGGGACTCATGTTCAATCCAAGCCGCAGGAAGACGTGCATACGTTCGGTTTGTTGATTCCGGAGCTGGGTTTGACGGAGATATTCGAGCCGATTTGCCATGGGATGATGCGGTCTCCATTTGCCCGGCCGGATGCGTTGCTTTGGGGGAATGTTTCCGGAGCGGGTTTCTCCGGGGCGCGCCGCGAAGCCGCTGAGGAAGCGGAGCATCTGGCCCAGCACTTCATTGCGCAAAAGGTTTCGGGGGTGTTTTTCGCGCCTTTGGAGCTGATTGCGGAGAAGGATTCGGCGAACCGGCGGGTGATGCGCCTTTTGGAGCGAGCCAAGATTCCGACGGTGTTGCTGGACCGCTGCTATTTGCCGTATCCGGAGCGTTCTGCGCACGATCTGGTGGGCATCGACAACCGCCGAACGGGCTACATGGCGACGGAGCATCTGATTCATCTGGGAGTGACGCGCCTGGCGTTTCTCGGCGAGGCACATTCGGCGCCAACGGTGGACGCGCGCATTACGGGGTTTTACGAGGCGCTGAGGCGGCATGGAATTCGGTCGGAGACGGAAGCGGTGTGGCGCGGAAGTTCGCAGGATGAGGGGATGGTGCGCAGGTTGCTCGACACCGCGCGGCCGGAGGGCATTGTCTGCGGAAACGATGTAACGGCGGCGCGGCTGATGCAGACGCTGCTGGCGCTGGGCCGGCGAATTCCCGAGGATATTCGCGTGGTGGGCATCGATGACGTGAAGTACGCGCATCTGCTGCCAGTGCCGCTCACGACCATGCATCAGCCTTGCCAGACGATTGGGGTGATCGCGATGGCGACGATGCTGGAGCGGCTGCGCCATCCGGAACTGCCGACGCGGGACATATTGCTGCCCGTGAGGCTCGTCGTTCGCAAGTCGTGCGGGGCGCATTTGAAAGCTTGAGGATCCGGCGGCGGTAGAGTTGGGGGACTCTATTGCCGCCGGATCCGGGAAGGGTCTCTAGAGAACTGTGCGTCTTCCAGCGATCAGGTTATAGATGAGCACGATGACGGCAACCACCAGCAGCAGGTGGATCAGTCCTCCGGCGATGTGTAGGGAAAAGCCCAGCAGCCAAAGAATCAGCAAAATCACAAAGATCGTCCAAAGCATTTTCGGTCTCCTTCGCTCCTTTCCGATCGGAGCAGCGCCTGGGGGATGGCGCGAACCCGATGCTCTCAGACGGTGGCAGCCGGGGCTGTCCCGGATTGACCAAATGACGACCTCTATTTAGGAAGCGGTCAATTTTGCGCTGCCGGAGTGGCGGCTGGATGAGCGGGCAACGGCGCGGGCAAAGGCCTGTGCTTGGCACGAAGATAGGCAACCAGTTGCGCGATTTCGTCGTTCGATAGCGAGTCTTGGAAGCTGGGCATCTTCTGGCCGCCGTTCTTGATCTGGTTTACGATCTGCGCGGCTTTCATGGTCTTGCGAACATTCATCAGCGAGGGACCTTTGGGGGTGCCCTGGGTGTTGGCGCCGTGGCAGTAAGCGCAGCCCTTGTCGCGAAAGAGCGTGGCGCCGGCGGCTTCGGGGTTCTCTGCCCGGGCTGGCGAAGCGGCCGTCAGCGGTGGTCCGATAGCGCAGGTTAGAGCGAGGGCTGGAAGGAGGCGCTGGAGCTTTAATTTGGACACAATCACATCATTATTTTCTCATCGACGGCTGCAGGCCCGATGCACAACTGGGAGCGCAGGTTCCTTTCGCTTCGACGGGGCTGAAACGTCCCGAGCGATACGAAAATGGGACGCTTTGTGAATACCCGGTTGCGGCGGTGTGAATCTGGAATTTCAGCCGTATTAAGAGATGACAAAAACGAATCCGAAGGCCTTTTCGAGGCGTCCAAGGCGCGTCCGGAGACTGCACTCATTCGTCAATCGCTCTGCCCGGTCCCTATACAAGAACCGGGTACTTCGACATTTGGAGAGGTCTTTTGAACCGCAGGTATTTTTCTGGAATTTTGAGTTTCATTCTGATGATGGCGGCGTTTGCGTCGCCGGTGTGGTCGCAATCGAATGCGACCGGCAGTATTCAAGGAACCGTTCTGGACCCCAAGGGGCAGGCGGTCAACGCGGCGGTTGTGAGCGTGAAGGCGGATGGCAAGCCGGATGTTCGCAAGGCTTCTACCAACAGCGAGGGTCAATTCGCCGTCAGCGGATTGGCCAACGGTACGTATACAGTTGAAATTTCAGCTGCTGGATTTGCCCTGGCGACGCGCTATGGCGTCTCCGTGGGCTCAGAGGCAACTCCGGCCATCTCCGTGAAGCTTACGCTCGCTTCTGTGGCGGAAGAAGTCACGGTCAACTCCGAGGACGTCAACTCGGAAGCGGCGCAGCTCTCACCGGTGAAGGCGCTGCTCGATGCAGGCTCGGCGCGCACCGAGATCACAAGTTCGTACATAACGAATTTCACCTCGCCAGTCACGGATTTTACCGAGATCATGCAGATTGCGCCGGGCACCTTCAGCGTCAGCCCGAACGGCGTGGGATTGGGTCAGAGCAATACTTCCTTCCGCGGCTTTATCGACGGCGATTACACGATCACCTACGACGGCATTCCCTTTAACGATACCAACACCCCTTCGCATCACTCGTGGGCGTTTTTTCCAGGGCCAATGATTGGTGGAGTGGACTTCGATCGCAGTCCGGGAACGGCGTCGGACGTAGGTCCGACTAACTACGGTGGGTCGATCCATTTTCTTTCTCCGCAGTTGCCGATAGACAAGCTCTACCGGGCATCGGAATCGTATGGCTCCTTCAATACGAATCTGATCGACGGCGAGTACAACACTGGGCTGTTCGGAGGGAAGAATCCCAAGGCCAATCTATGGTTTGACGGCCATCATATGGAATCAGACGGTTATGAGACTTTCAACTATCAAGTTCGGACTGCGGGCGCTGTGAAGTTCACCTATAAATTCAACGAGAAGACCTATCTGACGGTGAACGGCGACGGCGTTATTCTGGACAGCAATACGCCCAACGACAATCCCACGTCGGCGCAGATTGCCGCGCATGGCAAGAATTATCTGTTGGATGGCACACAGTACCTGCCCGGCGCGACGACACCGACGCTGGATCCGCTGTGGTATCGCTACTACTTTTATCATGTTCCAACCAACTTCGAGTACGGAGACCTGAACACCGAACTGGGACACGGTTGGAAACTCGATGCCAAGACCTACACCTATGGCTATTCGAACCATCAGCACTACGACAACGAGACATCGATCAGCGCGACTAGCGCCACCGACAAGATGAACCAATACGGAAAAGTCGGTGAAATCATCTCGGCGAGTTCATCGAGCAAATATGGCGTCTTCCGGACCGGCTTCTGGTTTGAGTATGCAGCGACAAACCGTTATCAAATCAAGTCCGACCCAACCACCTGGGTGGATGAGGCAGGAGTCAAGGGAACGAACTTCCACGAAAACTTCTGGACAAATTCGGTACAGCCTTTTGCGGAGTATCAACTGGTAGCGATTCCCAAGTGGACCATTACGGTCGGTCTCAAGGATGCGTACTATAACATGAGCCTGAAGCAGTTTGCCGATAACGGCAAGATTGTGGGCGGTCTCAATGGCGCGCCGTTTGTGACCAACGACGCCAACTACAATTCCTGGCTACCCTCTTTCGAAGCGAACTACCGGGTCAAGCCTATCTGGTCGGCTTATGTGCAGTACGGCATGGGCAGCGTTATTCCGCCCAGTTCGGTTTTCGATGTGAATCAGACGGCCAGCGCCGGCAAGGCTGCGGGGGTAACTGTGTTGCCCAAGCCGCAGATTGCCTCAACCTATCAGGGCGGATCGGTCCTGAAGCTGAACCATTTCAGCTTAGATGCCGACTATTACTACATCCACTTTGAGAACTCGTATGTGGCAACGCCTGTCGCCAACAGCTATACCTATAACACCACGCCGCCGTCGAATACGAAGGGCTTCGAGGCTGAGGGCAATATAGCTCTCTCGCACGGACTGAGCGTTTTTCTCAACGGCACTCTAGCCTCGGCAAAATATGAAGCGACCGCGACTACGCCCGTGTTGTGGGTGGCAAGCGCGCCGCACGACACGGAGACTGAAGGGATTACCTATCAGAGCAGGAACTGGGATCTGGGCTTCTTCAACAAGCGCGTCGGCTCGCAGTGGAACGACAATACCGATTCCGGCGGCAACCTCTTGCACCAGGCGATTCCCATCGATCCGTTTTCGGTTGCCAATGTCTTCTTCAACTACACGTTGCGCAACGGGTCCCGGTTCGATCAGTCGAAAATCAGGCTGAGCTTCAACAACCTGTTCAACAACACAAACAACACGGCAACGACCGCAGACCTTACCGGCACGGCGGCAGTTCCCTACACGCCGAACGGAGGCGACCAGGTGACGCTGGTCCCAGGACGCAGCGTTATGGTCACGTTCCAGATGGGCTTCGGATCCAAGGGGCGGTAGTTTTTGGGATAGTTCAACGAAGCACAAACACATAGCCCCTCGACCTCAAATGGGTCGAGGGGCTTTGCTCATTGTGAAGGGGCTATTGCCCTCCGCCCGACATGTACGTGTACTCGATCTTGTCCGAGTGTTTCACGGGGTCGCCGGTCAGATCGTGCTCATGCCATACGACGCTTTCGCTGGCCACTTCCGGGTGCTTGCGCAGGAATTCAAGGGCGTAGACCGAGGCGGTCGGGTCGTCCTTCTGATCGGCGAAGCGCGCCGACTCAAACGCTGCCTTATCCTTTTGGCCCAGACGCCGGTAGAGGATGGCGAGATTGTAGTGCGCGGCCAGATCGTCTGGATCGACGCCTTGCAGACGCTGGTAGACGTCGCGGGCCTGCGGGTATTGATGCTGCTGGTAGTAGCTGAAGCCAAGCTCGCGCAACGCATCTTTGGATCGCGGATACTTGACCAGCACGGATTCGAGATCGGCAATCGCGCCTGTCACATAGCCGCCATTGCGCTCCACCAGAGCGCGATAGTAGAGTGCTCGCGGATCGCCCGGCAAAAGTGCCAGAGCTTTGGCTAGGTTGGGCCGCGCGTCGCCGTATTTCTCCCATTGAATCTCGACCATGGCCATGTTGGTGAAGGCATCCGCATAGTCTGGCCGCAGCGCGGCTACGCGCTCAAAGGCATGTACGGAGGCTGCGTACTGCTGTGCATCCAGCAGGCCGATTCCGTAGTTGTTCCAGCGCATCCACTCCTTGTTTTCGTCGGGGCCCGGTGTTTGCGGCCCGTTGTCGCCGATTGAGAAGGTGCGCGTCTGGCCGGCCATGTCGATGACCGGTTCGGGATAGTGCTTGGCGTCCATCGCGTAGTCGATGAAATGCTGATTGAAGCGGCGATATTTGACCGTAGCCGTGATGCTGAAGGAGCCGGTCAGATCCTTCGGAATACGGAAGCGGTAGCGCACCAACTGGCTGCGGCCGGACTGGATGGTGTTGTTGTAGGCGAGTACGCGGTTGTGCCAGATCTGATGCAGGTCGTTGAACTCGCCCTTGTCGTTGATGATGCGGTTGGTGAAGGAATGTGCCGAGGGATCGAGATAGCCGTCGGGCTTGAGGAAACCGCTTTCGACGATCGTCTTGCCGCTCGCGTCTTTTACGGTAAAGTCGACCCAGGACTCATAGAAATCGCGCTGCTCGGGCACATGCGAGTGCGCGGCGCCTTTATTCTGGATGACCACGTCGGCGGTAAGCGTTTCGCCGGCCGCAAGCGAGAAGCTGGTGAGCCCCAGGGGTGCAAGCAGCACGGAATCCGAGGCCGTGGCCGCGGCGTTTTCTTTCTCCAGCGCGAAGATATCCACGTTGAAGACGCCGGCCTTGAGGAAGGCCGCAGTCTTCGCGGCTTGCTCATCGAACTTGTAGTACTGCGCCATCAGGGTGTTCGCGCCCAGCCAGCGATGGCTGACCAGCTTGCCTTCCTTCGCGCCGTAGTCGGAGGAGGTTGCGGGCAGCGCTTCTCTCACCATGTGGCAGGTCTGGCATGTGGAGACCACGTCTTTGCGGTAGAAGGGAAGCGGCGATTGTTTGGTAAAGCTGGCCGCCTGCCATTCGTCATAGGGAGTCATGGCGCGCAGCCATTTGTAGTCGTCGAGTGCCTTGGGGATGGCGGCTTTGTGGCAGGCCGCGCAGAACTCCGAGGTGCGCAGCAGCGGGCGCATGACGGCCTTCGAATGGCGATCCAAGTGGGCGAGAATCTCGCTGTCTGGAACCGCGTGCATGACGGGCGCGCCATTTTCATCGACCATCACCGCCGGGTAACCCATCACGTAGCTGCCGGTGCCGTACGTGGTGGTTGAGGTCATGGCGTGGCAGGTCATGCAGGTCACGCCTTCTTCGGAAAAGGGGCGTTTGCGCGGCATGCCTTGCGACAGGTCTCCGGAGAGCAGCGCGATGGGGTTGTGGCAGCCCTCGCAATGCCGCGAATACTGCACGCCTTTTTCTTCGATGAGCAGGTTGACGTTCTTGAGGTACCAGGGCGCGCGGAAGCTGTTGGAATGCACCGACTCGCGCCATTGATGGTAGCTTTCCTGGTGGCAGTGGCCGCAGTACTGGGCGGTGGGAAAGGTCTTGGGGCTGATGAATTCGCCGTTGTAGGTGGTTGCGTTTGAAGGCAGAAAGGGCGTGTCTTTGCCGAAGGCGTAGTTGTATTTGGATGCAACGTGCTTGTCGTACTCGGTCGGGGGCACGTTCATCCAGGGGGCGACGGTGGGGGTGCTGGGAGCGCCAGGAGCGCTGCCAAAGGTGCCTTCGTCCGCGGGAGCCGTCTGGGTTTGTGCTGGAGCCTGCGCCGGCGGAGTTGCCTGCTGGCCGCCGGCGTGAACCGCACCCACTGGAGCGAGGGCCGCGATCACCAGCAGCGAGGCGGCTGCAAGCGTCGTCCACGCCAGGGTGCGCGGCTCACGACGCAGGTAGGTTTGACAGGCTCTCAGGCGGCGGATGGAGTGGTCGAACATTGTCAGGCAATCCCCCTGGAAAATCAAGCTCCAGGGCTTTCTTGGCAAGAAATGGCTGGGCTGTTTCCATCGCAAACGATAGCAGGGACAGCACCTCGGTTGTCATCCACCGTTGGGTGGAGGGATGAGGTTGGGATCATTCCACTTTGTGGGATCAAATCGAGGAAGGCGGCGCAAAATCCCAGCTGGCGTCCGCCGCCCGGTGGCGCAGCGAATGGCGAATACAGTAGGATGAACTGCGAAATACTGCGCTGGTTTGTGATGTGGGACACCGCCATTGCCTTGTGCGGTAGGTAAGCTGGTACGGTAATTGTGAAAGAAATTTGCGCAGTTTGAAGCGCCGAAAATTATGATGGCAAACCCCTATTTCCCGCTCGCAATTCTCTTTTTCGCGGCGATGGGCTTTGGATTGGCTCCTTTGGGGCTGGCCTGGGCTTGGGCGCGGCTGGTTTCTCCGGCCAAGCCCAACGCGGTGAAGAATGCGATCTATGAGTGCGGGTTGGAGTCGCGCGGCGACGCCTGGGTGCAGTTTCGCTCGGCCTACTATCTCTACGCCATCATTTTTCTGGTTTTTGACGTAGAGGCAGTCTTTCTGCTGCCGTTTGCCGTTGCGTTTACCAGGCTGGGCGCGGGGGCTTGTCTGGCCATGCTGGTCTTTGTGCTGTTGCTGGCCGAGGGGCTGGCCTGGGCCTGGGCCAAGGGAATTTTGACCTGGGCGTGACGTTACGGACCAGGCATTCGGGATTCGAGCGGAGAGTTGGGGATGGCAGTGGAAACCGATTTGAAGATTGAGCTGGGCAAGCAGGGCGTCTTCGTCACGACGGTCAGCGAAATCTACAACTGGGGCCGCAGGAACTCCGTCTGGCCGATGCAGTTTGGCCTGGCCTGCTGCGCTATTGAGATGATTGCCACTACCATGGCGCGCTACGACCTGGCGCGTTTTGGCGCGGAGGTGTTCCGTCCCTCGCCGCGCCAGGCGGATCTGATGATTATCTCCGGCACGATTACCAAGAAGATGGCTCCGCAGGTGGTGCGTCTTTATAACCAGATGGCCGAGCCGAGATATGTGATCGCGATGGGCGCCTGCGCCATCTCCGGCGGCCCGTTCAAGCAGGGCTACAACGTGCTCAAGGGCATCGACCGCTATATTCCCGTGGACGTGCATATTCCCGGCTGCCCGCCGCGTCCTGAGGCGCTGATTCACGCCTTCATGACGCTGCAGGCCAGGATTGACGCGCAGCCTTTGACCGGCGCCGAGAGGCCGCGCCATCTGGATGCTGAGGCGCAGGGATTCTTCCCAATTCCTGAGCAAGGGGCGCATGATCTGGAACCGCCTGTGAACCGCTTGGTCTGGCCGCTGCCTGCGCCTGTCACGGTCTCCAAGTCCGGAGAAAACTGCGGATGAAGACGGCGGAAGAGATTCTCGGAATTATCAAATCGGCGTTGCCCGATGCGCGCGTGGAATTGGTGCAGAATCCCAGTCCGTCGGCGCAGCATTCGCTGCTGCTGTCTCCCGCAAGCGCTGTGGCTGTGGCGAGCTTCCTGCGCGACGATCGGGAGCTTGCGCTCGACTACTGCTCGAACGCGACAGGCGTCGATTGGCCAGGAAAAGAAGTTACCGAGAAGGTGAAGGTTACAAGGTTAGTTGAAGGCGTCGAGACCGTTGTCGAAGAGACGGTGAAGCGCGTCGCGCCGGGTTATCTTGAAGCCGTCTATCATCTCTACTCGATGAAACATGCGCATCGCGAAATCGCCGGGCCGGTGGTCCTGCGCATGCGCACTGCGAACCGCACCGATCAGGTCCAACTGCCGTCGCTCACGCCGGTATGGCGCTCGGCAGAATTTCAAGAGCGCGAGATCTTCGACTTATTCGGCATCGTATTCACGGGGCATCCGGATCTGCGGCGCATTCTGATGTGGGATGAGTTTGAAGATCATCCAATGCGGCGCGATTATGTCGATCCCGACGACTATGAGTACGAGCCGACTCCGCATGATGAAGTGCTGAAGCGGGCTGAGACTAGCAAGTCGGCTCAAGCGGGGGCGACCGCATGAGCGCTGCTGCTTTCAAGACCTATCGTCCGCCGGTGATGGATGTCTCCGAAGAAGGCGACGAACTGCTCGAGGTCGCCATGGGACCGCATCATCCGTCGACGCACGGCGTCTTTCGCATGGATGTGGCGCTCGACGGGGAGCGCGTCGTCAAGCTCAAGCCGGTCTTCGGCTATCTGCATCGCAACCACGAGAAGATCGCGGAAAAGGCGAGCTATCTCGCGGCTATGCCTTATACCGATCGTCTGGATTATTTTTGTTCGCTCACCAACAACTGGGCATACGCGTTGGCGGTTGAAAAGCTGGCAGGGCTTGAAGTGCCGGAGCGCGCGGAGTACATTCGCGTGATCACAGCAGAGCTGACGCGCATTCAGAATCACGCAAGTGCCATTGGCTTCCTGATGCAGGAGATGGGCGCGAGCGGCACACCGCTGATGTACGCCTTCCGCGAGCGCGAGAAGATACTGGACTTATTCGAAGAGCTCACTGGCTCGCGCATGATGTGCAACTACATGCGCTTTGGCGGATGCCGTGTCGAGTTACCGGGCGGCTGGCTGGACAAGGTCAAGGTAATTGTTGCTGGATTGCCGCAATTCATCGACGAGACGGAGAAGCTGCTCACCGGCAACGAGATTCTTATGGCTCGTTCGCAGGGCGTCGGCATACTCAAGCCCGACTTGGCAGTGAATGCCGGAGTCACCGGCGTGATGCTGCGCTGCACTGGCGTGAATTACGATATTCGCAAGGTCGATCGTTACGGTATTTACGATCGTTTCAAATTTCGCGTTCCGCTCGGCGATCATGGAGACATCTATGACCGTTACATGCTGCGCGTGCTTGAGATGCGTGAGTCGATCGAGATACTGAAGCAGGCGCTCAAAGACGTTCCCGGCGGCCCCATCATGGACCCCAAGAGCAAGATTCGCGGCTTCCGTCCCAAGCCCGGTGAAGCTTATGGGCGCATCGAAGCTCCCAAGGGTGAACTCGGCTTCTATCTCATCAGCGATGGCAGCGGCAATCCCTATCGCTATCGTGTAAGGCCACCGTCGTTGATCAATCTCACGATTCTTGAAGATATGTGCCTGGGGCAGAATGTCGCAGACGTTGTGCTCATCTTTGGCAGCGTGGACATTGTGCTCGGAGAGGTGGACCGCTAATGCTTGGCGAAGGCATTCTTAAAGGGCTCGGTGAGACCGCGAAGAACTTCGCAGGCAGCTTTGTCTCAAAAGAACGGCTCACCACCGTGCAGTACCCGGAAGAGCGCGTCGCTCCTATTGAAAACACGCGTGACTTTCCTTTTCTCGTGTACGACGGAGACGACAAAATGGCGGGCCTGCGTTGCGTCGCCTGCCAGATATGCGAGAAAGAGTGTCCGCCTAAGTGCATCTATATCGTCAAAAGCACCGATAAAAAGCCCGATTACGTAGGCAAACCGCAGATTTACCCCGCGCGATTCGACATCGATATCTCGGTCTGCATGAGTTGCCAGATCTGCGTCGAGGTCTGCCCCTTCGAAGCGATCAAGATGGACACCGAGTTTGAGTTGAGCACCACAGATCGCTTCGGCGGCTTGCTCTTCGACCGCGACCATCTCTCGAAGTCCAACGAACATTATCACAAGATTCATCCCACCGAAGCCTCGGAAGTCGACGCGCGTCTCGCCGAAGAAAAGGCTAAAGCCGAAGCCAAGGCTAAGGCTGCCGCAGAAGCCGCCGCGGCCAAGGCGGCTGCTGCCGCTACTGCACCGACAGCGAAGCCAGTTCCAGCAAAGGAGCCGGGCGCGTGAGCCAGTCATCTCAGTTGTGGGCCAATCCAGTGTGGACAAACTTGGATCAGATATTTGTGCTGTTGCAGCATTGGGTGGAAGGCTTCTTTCCGGTATGGCTGCAGCCTGCCGTCGGCACCGTGCTTGGAGTCATCGCCATCGTCGCTGCATTTCCGGGCATCTTCGCGCTGACCACCGTGCTGGAGCGCAAAGGCCTCGGCCGCATGCAGAATCGTCTTGGCCCCAATCGCGTCGGCCCGTTCGGTATTTTGCAGCCTGTAGCCGATGGCATCAAGTCACTGACCAAGGAAGACATCGTTCCCCTGACCGCCGATGGTGTGGTCCACTTTCTTGCGCCTGTCGTGCTGGTGATCGCCGTGTTCCTTGGCTTCGCGGTGCTGCCAGTCGGTCGCAACATGGTCCTTACGAATCTCGATGCCGGATTGCTGTTCTTCTTTGCTATCGGAGCATCGACTGAGCTATCGGTCTTCATGGCCGGCTGGTCGAGCCGCAACAAATATTCGCTACTTGGCGCCATGCGCGCGGTGGCGCAGATGATCAGTTATGAAGTTCCGCTGCTGCTCTCCAGCGTCGTGGCAGTCATGATTACCGGCTCGTTATCGACGGTCAAGATCGTCGAGGCGCAGAGTGGTTTTACCGGCATATTTCCGCACTGGTATGTCTTCACGCCATGGGGCTTTGCAGGCTTTGTGCTCTTCGTGATTGCCGCATTGGCTGAGACCAACCGCTCGCCCTTTGACCTGCCTGAAGGCGAGTCGGAACTGGTGGCCGGCTACTTCACTGAATACTCCGGCTTCAAGTTTGCGCTGTTCTTTCTGGGCGAATACCTGGGCATGTTTTCAATCGCCGGCTTTGCCATCACGCTGTTTCTCGGCGGGTGGGGCGCGCCGCTTTCGGTGTTGGAGATCATCCCTTCCTGGGCATGGTTCTTTGCGAAGCTGCTATGCGCAATTTTCTTTTTCATCTGGCTGCGCGGCACGCTGCCGCGTCTGCGTCAGGATCAACTGATGAACTTCGCGTGGAAGTTCATGCTGCCCATGTCGCTGCTCAATCTGCTTGTTGCGGGAGCTTGGCGCTTCCTGGGTGACGGTTGGCTTCGATGGATCGTGTGCAGCGCCGTTCTATTGCTCGCGTATGGATTGCTCGGCCGCGTTCTGATGCGCCACCAGCGACTGGGCGCAAGGAGTTATCGCTATGCGGATTAGCCGAATGATGAGTTTAGATTGGAGCGCGCGATGATCTTTGGACTGAGCATCGTGTTCGTGCTGACATCGATACTGACCGTTGCGGGCGCGCTCGCTGCCGCGCTGTTGAAGAACCTCGTCCACTGCGCGCTGAGCCTTACCATTACTTTCGCGGGATTGGCGCTGCTTTACCTGCAACTGGACGCGCAATTCGCGGGTTTCTCGCAGATATTGGTCTACATTGGCGCGGTTGCTATCCTCGTCGTCTTCGCCATTCTGCTTACGCGCGGCGCGGGCATTCCGGAGTATCGCAGCTTCTCTTCAAGCTGGCTTGCGGGCATTACGATTTCAGCAGGGGTATTTGCTTTACTCGCATGGGCCGTAACTAAGAGTCTGTCTGCTTCAGCTTCTTCAAGTGCAGCGCCGCAAGTAACCGTGCAGCAGATCGGCCTTGCTCTGATGAGCAGCTACGTTCTACCGCTGGAAATCGTCGCAGTCCTGCTCACGGTCGCCTTGATTGGCGCGGTGATCGTCGCTATGCCCGAATCTCGCACTCCCAAATCAGAATCTTCGCAGGGCGGTGATCGATGACTCCGCTGGCGGCATTTCTCATCGTGGCTGCGCTGGTCTTCGCAATTGGACTGGCTATTGCATTGACGCGGCGCAATGCGATTCTGGTGCTCATCGGCATTGAATTGATGCTGAACGCCGCCAATCTGAATCTGATCGCCTTCTGGCGCTTTGGCACACATCCGGAAGCGCTTACCGGCATGATGTTCGCTATCTTTTCGATCGCCGTTGCGGCCGCGGAAGCGGCAGTGGGCCTGGGTCTGGCAATTGCTTACCATCGCCATAAGAAGACCACCGATCTCGACGCCATGACGCGGATGAAGGGATGACGGCGCGATGACGAATTGTGGAAATGCGGCTCCGGGCTTAGTGATTCGATACTTATGGTTGATCCCAGCAATTCCGATGCTTTCTTCGGGGCTGATCGCACTATTGAAGCAGCCCAAGCGAAAAACGTCAGCATCTCTCGCGATCGGAGGGATTTTCTGCTCGCTTCTTCTGGCGTGTACCTCTCTCTTTCGCGTCCTCTCGCTCTGGGGCTTTGGATCGCCGACGCGCGAAGTCTACAGCTTCAACTGGATCGACCTCGGCGCAACGCATCTGCAACTCGGCTGGATGCTCGATCCATTAGCTGCCATCATGCTGGTCATGGTCACCTTCGTCGGGCTGCTGATCTTCATCTACTCGACCGGCTATATGGCGCATGATGAAAACTTCACGCGCTTCTTCTGCTTCCTCTCGCTTTTTGCCGGAGGCATGCTGGGCGTCCTTATTGCCAACAGTCTTCTCCTACTCTTCATGTGCTGGGAGATTGTAGGTCTTACGTCGTATCTGCTTATCGGCTTCTGGTATCACAAGCCCAGCGCCGCGGCCGCTGCTAAAAAAGCCTTTCTCACCACGCGCGTGGGAGACATCTTCTTTCTGCTTGGCATAGTCTGGCTTTACGCGCAGACCGGTACGCTGCTCTTTTACAACAACGGCGCGGGCGCCATGGAACCGGCTGCGTTAGCCACGTTGCTGAGCCAACCCGCGGCATGGGGACTGACGGCCGCAACCGCCATTGGGCTGCTCATCTTTGCCGGCGCGGCAGGCAAGAGCGGCCAGCTTCCATTGCATGTCTGGCTGCCCGATGCGATGGAAGGTCCAACGCCGGTATCTGCGCTGATTCACGCTGCAACCATGGTGGCCGCAGGTGTCTATCTCGTTGCGCGAGTTTACCCGTTGATGAGCGCCGGAGATTCGGTGGGTGGATCAACTGTATCGCTAACGGTGGTCGCATGGGTGGGAGCGCTGACGGCGGTTTTCGGCGCTTTAGTTGCGGTAGCGCAGAACGACATCAAACGCATCCTTGCGTACTCGACCGTCTCGCAACTCGGATACATGATGGTTGGTCTCGCTGTTGGAGGCGTGGCCGTCGGCATGTTTCATCTGATTACTCATGCCTTCTTCAAAGCGCTGCTCTTCCTGGGCGCGGGTTCCGTCATTCATGGTTGCCATGAGGAGCAGGACATTCGCCGCATGGGTGGGCTACGGAAGCCGATGCGCGCGACCTTCGTAACCTACGCAATGGGCATGCTGGCTCTGAGCGGCTTTCCATTATTCTTCTCCGGCTTTTGGAGCAAGGATGCCATTATCGGAGCTGCTCACAATTGGCCGGTATCTAAAGGGCCATTCGTTCTCTTGATCGTTGGCGCGCTTCTAACAGCTTTCTACATGATGCGGCAGGTCTCTTATGTCTTCTTTGGCCATTGGCGCGGCCCGAGCCATACTCACGTACATGAGAGCCCGATGGCAATGACGCTGCCGCTTTCGATTCTCGCCCTCTTTGCGATTGCCCTCGGAGCGCTCGGAACTCCCGCATGGCCCTGGTTTACCAGCTTCATTGAGAGCCGGCCAGTCACGCCCGAGAGCGAACCTGGAATGATTGCGCTCATGGTTGGCTCCTCACTGCTTGTACTATTCGGTCTCGGCATTGGATGGTGGCTCTACGGACGCAGACCCATTGAGAAGCCCGCCCATGCGCCCGAGCACCACCATGTTAGCGAGCACGGCGACGAGCCGATCGACGAGCATAACGAGCTCAAGGACATTCTCGAAACTGTATCGCCCACCGTTTGGAGGGTGCTCGCCCACCGCCTCTATTGGGATGAACTCTATGCTGCGACCGTATTGAAGTGGTATGCCGCACTGGCATGGCTCGCCGACTGGCTTGACCGCCGCGTCTGGGGTGGAATTGTTGCCGCTGTTTCAAGCGGCTTTAACGGCCTCGGATTGGCGAATAAGTCCGTAGACGCGCAGTGGATCGATGGCGCTTTCGACAAAGGATGTGAGGAGCTTGTCACGGGAGGTGGCGTGCTGGCATGGTTGCAGACTGGTCGCGCCCCCGGCTATCTTCGATTGCTTGGCATCGGCGTACTTGCACTGGCTATCCTTGCGCTCGCTGTGGGCGCGGCTACAGGGCAGGTGCGGTTATGACGCCTGTGCTCACCATCCTGACGACAATTCCCGCAGTTGCCGCATTGTTGGCGCTTTTGGCAGGCAGACGCGCGGGCCTCGCAAAGGCGATTTCCCTGATCGCTGCGGTTGCGTCGCTTGCGCTTGCTTTGCGGGTCTGGCTTGGTATCGGCACAACAGGCGAGATGCGGTTCGTTGAGCGCGCGGCATGGATTCCAACGCTTGGCATCGAGTATCATCTCGGCGTTGACGGCCTGGGTGCGTTGATGTTGCTGCTGGCTGCAATCGTTTCGTTGATGGCGATTGCCGCGTCTCGCAAAGTTGCAAGCCAGCCTGGCCTCTATTTTGCTTTGATTCTGCTGCTCGAATCCGGTCTCTTCGGAACCTTTACCGCGCTCAATTTCTTTCACTGGTTTCTCTTCTGGGAATTGAGCCTCATCCCTGCGTTCTTCCTCATCAAGCTATGGGGCGGGGAAGGCCGCGGCCCGGCAGCTACACAGTTCTTCGTCTACACCATGATCGGCTCGGTCGCGCTGCTGCTCTCATTCGTGGCGCTCTACGTCGCCACCGGTAACATGGACTTCGAAGCTCTCGCCAGCATGGCCGCCAGCGGCGAACTCGCCACCGACATCGCAGGGCATCTCGGGCCCATATCCATGTGGCTCGCACTTGGCACGCTGCTCGGCTTCGCCGTCAAAGTGCCGCTCATGCCATTCCACACTTGGCTTCCGGCGACGTATTCCAAAGCGCCAACTCCAGTCACTATGTTGCTCACTGGAGCCATGTCCAAGATGGGAGTTTACGGCCTGCTGCTCCTTG
>Ga0302325_10003829_pt1 | contig 35147 bp, 33 predicted proteins | sample Palsa_T0_2_FD_201948 | JGI IMG/M metagenome (GOLD analysis project Ga0302325, IMG submission 201948) | Peat permafrost microbial communities from Stordalen Mire near Abisko, Sweden - Palsa_T0_2 | ecosystem: Environmental > Terrestrial > Soil > Palsa > Peat permafrost | place: Sweden: Abisko...
CGCGGCCGCGCGCGACGCGTTCGCGGCGCCCGCATCGAGCGACCCGCAGTGAAGCGCGAGCGCAGCGCCGCCGCGTTCGAGCGCTCGCGGCGCGTCATCCCCGGCGGCGTCAACTCGCCGGTCCGCGCGTTTCGCGCCGTCGGCGGGTCGCCGGTCTTCGTCCGTTCGGCCAGCGGCTGCCGGATCGTGGACCTCGACGGAAATGAGTACATCGACTACGTGATGTCGTGGGGCCCGCTCATCCTCGGCCACGCCCACCCTGGCGTCGTCGCCGCCATCGCAGCCGCCGCGGAGCGCGGCACGTCGTACGGCGCACCGACCGAGGCCGAGAGCGAGCTTGCCGAACTCGTCTGCGCGCTCGTACCGTCGATCGAGCGCGTGCGCTTCGTGTCCAGCGGGACCGAGGCGACGATGAGCGCGCTGCGCCTCGCGCGCGGCCATACGGGTCGCGCGAAGCTGATCAAGTTCATGGGCTGCTACCACGGGCACGGCGACGCGTTCCTGATCTCGGCCGGCAGCGGCGCCCTCACCCACGGAACCCCCGACTCGCCGGGCATCACCCCGGGCACGGCCGCCGACACGATCGCCCTGCCGTACAACGATCTCGACGCCGTCGAGACGGCGTTTCGCGCCGAGCCGGACGCAATCGCCGCCGTCATCGTTGAACCGTACGTCGGGAACATGGGCCTCGTGCTGCCGCTCCCGGGCTTCCTCGCCGGGCTGCGGGCGCTGACCGATCGCTACGGCGCGCTGCTGATCTTCGACGAGGTGATGACGGGCTTTCGCGTCGCGCCCGGCGGCGTGCAGCAACGCGACGGGATCGCCGCCGACCTGACGACCCTCGGGAAGATCATCGGCGGCGGCCTGCCGGTGGGCGCATTCGGCGGCCGGGCCGACGTCATGGCCCACCTCTCGCCGGAGGGGCCCGTGTATCAGGCAGGCACGCTCTCCGGGAACCCGCTTGCGATGGCCGCCGGGGCCGCCACGCTGCGAGCGCTCCGGGCGGAGGGGACGTACGAGGCGTTGGACCGCGCGGGCGCCCGCTTCCTCGACGGGCTGACCGCGGTGCTTCGAAAGCATGGCGTCGAGCATCAGGCGGCCCGCGCCGGCTCGATGGTCGGCGTCTTTTTCACGGAGCGGCCGGTCATCGACCTCGCCTCGGCACAGCGCAGCAATACGGAACTCTACGCGCGCTTCTTCCACGGGATGCTGGACCGCGGCGCGTACCTGGCGCCGTCCGCGTTCGAGGCGGGCTTCCTCTCGCTCGCTCACACGGACGCCGACATCGACGAGACGCTGCGGGCCGCCGATGCGGCGCTGGCGGCGGCCACCGTCCTGGGGTAGGGCCGGGACCCCTCGGCGCCGCAACATTCCAGGTCATGCCCCTGGTCTGTCTCGGCCTCTCGCACAACACCGCCCCCGTCGAGGTGCGCGAACGGCACGCGTTCCCACCCTCGCGGATGGCCGAAGCGCTCGTCGCGCTGCGCGACTACGAGGCGGTCACCGAAGCGGCGATGCTGTCGACGTGCGGGCGCCTCGAGATCTACGCCGAGGTCAAGGAGTACGAGGGCGGCTGCCGCCAGATCCGCGCGTTCCTCCATAACTTCCGGCACGGCGACGTCGGCGACTTGTCCAGCTACATGTATACGCTGCTCGGTGCCGAGGCGGCCGCGCACCTGTTCCGCGTGGCGACCGGCCTCGATTCGATGCTGATCGGCGAAGCCGAGATCCTCGGCCAAGTCAAAGAGGCCTACATTCAAGCACAGCGCGCGCGCTCGCTGGGCAAGACGCTGCACGCGCTCTTTCGCGAAGCGCTGAGCGCGGGCAAGGCGGCGCGCACGCAGACCGCGATCGGCGACGATTCCGTCAGCGTCGCGACGGCCGCGGTCGACCTCGCGAAGGGCCACGTCGGAACGCTCGACGGCAAGTCGGTACTCGTCGTCGGCGCCGGCAAGATGGGTGCAGCCGCGGCCAAGCGCTTCAAGGCGGAAGGCGCGCGCGACCTCGTCGTCGTCAACCGCTCGTTCCAGCGCGCGCGCGCGGTCGTCGAACGCGCCGGTGCCGGTCGCGCGCTGGAGATGCCCGGCCTGGTTCCCGCGTTGGCGGGCGCCGACGTCGTCGTCACGTCGACCGGCGCGTCGCATTTCGTGCTGACACCGACCGACGTAGCCGAGGCCATGCAACAGCGCACGCACCGCCCGCTGTTCGTCGTCGACATCGCCGTGCCGCGCGACGCCGATCCCGACGTCGCGCACGTGCCCGGCGTGCGCCTCGCCGACATCGACGCGCTCCGCGGCGTGGTCGAGACGACGCTCGAGCGGCGCCGCGACGCGGTCCCCTTCGTCGAGGAGATTGTCGCGGAGCATTGCGAGCGCTTCGCGCAGTGGTATCAGTCGCGGATCGCGATCCCCGTCGTTTCGTCGCTCGTGCAAAAGGCCGACGCCATTCGCGAGGCGGAGATCGAGCGACTCTTCGCCCGCTGCCCCGAACTCAGCGAACGCGAGCGCATGCTAATCACGGGTGCGTCGCTCACGATCATCTCGAAGCTCTTGCACAACGTCGTCACGAAGATCCGCGAGCGAGCGGTGTCGAACCGCGACGAAGCCCTCTCGATCGCGCGCCTGCTCGACGAGTTGTTCGATTTGCGCGTCCGCTCGCAGGAGCTCGCCGCCGTGCTGCAAGCGACGCCGTCGCTCGAGGCCGACGTCGCGGAGTGAGCCCGCCCAAGCGCGGTGTCGTCTATCTGGTCGGAGCCGGCCCGGGCGATCCGGGCCTTCTCACGCTGAAGGCGGCGCGCGTGCTGCGCAGTGCGGACGTGCTCGTGTACGATTACTTGGCGGCCGCGCCAATCGTCGCGCTGGCACCGCCCGATTGCGAACGCATCTACGTCGGCAAGAAAGCCGGCGCGCACACGATGCCGCAGGACGAGATCACGGCGCTCATCGCGCGCCTTGGCGCCGAAGGAAAGCGCGTGGTACGCCTCAAGGGCGGCGACCCGTTCGTCTTCGGCCGCGGCGGCGAGGAAGCGACGGCGCTGCGCGAGGCCGGTGTGGCGTTCGAGATCGTCCCCGGGATCACGTCGGCGATTGCCGCCCCCGCGTACGCCGGCATACCGGTGACGCACCGCGACCACAACACGTCGTTCGTCGTCGCGACGGGCCACGAGGACCCGACGAAGGCGGCCTCGTCGCTCGACTTTGCGAAGCTCGCAAATCCCGCGCAGACGCTCGTCCTGCTCATGGCGATGGGCAACCTGCGCGAGATCGCGGAGCAGCTGCAGGCGCACGGACTGTCCGGCGAGACGCCCGTGGCGATCGTGCGCGAGGGGACGAAGCCCCAGCAGCAGACGTTGATCGGCACGCTCGCGACCATCGCGAGCGACGCAGAGCGCGCGGCGCTCGGCGCTCCCGCGATCGTCATCGTCGGAAGCGTCGTGCGCGAGCGCGAGCACATCCGTTGGTTCGACACGTCGCCGCTGTTCGGGAAGCGCGTGTTGGTCACGCGCCCCGCCGCGAGCGCCGGCGACTTTGCGGCACGCCTGTGGGAGGCCGGCGCCGAGCCCGTGCTCGCGCCGGTCATCACGATCGAGCCTCCCGACGATCCGCACGCCGCCGAGGATGCGATCGCTCGCGTTCGCGAGTACGACTGGGCGGTGTTCACGAGCACGAACGGGGTCGATGCGTTCTTCAACGGCCTCGCGCGCCGGCGCTGGGACGCGCGGCGCCTCGGGGACGTCCGCGTCGCGGCGATCGGTCCGGTGACGGCAGACGCACTCGCCGCGCGCGGCGTGCACGCGGACTACATGCCGCCGCAGTTCGTCAGCGAGGAGGTCGCCGCCGGCCTCCTCGAGCGCACGGCGCCCGGCGACCGCATCCTGCTCTTTCGCGCGCAGGAAGCGCGCGACGTCCTTCCCGGCACGCTGCGCGCGCAGTCGCGCGTGGTCGACGTCGTCGCGGGCTATAAGAGCGTCGTGCGCGACGATCCGCACATCGCAGAACTCGCCGAAGACTGCGACGTGTGGACGTTCACGAGCGCCGGCATCGTGCGCGCGTTTCTCGCGAACGTGCCGGGAGCCGAAACGATGGCCGGGGAGCGAACCGTCGCGTGCATCGGCCCGATCACGGCGGACGCCGCGCGTGCCGGCGGCCTCGACGTGGACGTCGTCGCGCTGGACTACACGGTGGAGGGCCTCGTCGAGGCGCTGCTGGCCGCGTCGCGGACCGAACAGGACGCGGCCTCGCGCTAGCGCGCGGCGCGGCGCGTGCGCCGTTGCACGCTCCTGGGTCCTGTGGCCCCGCCGTCACGAGCACGAGCAGGACTTTGACCGCGTCGTCGCTCAACACCCGGCGGGCGCTTCGGGCTAGATGCGCCGGAGGAGTTTCCCGCTGTGGTCACCCACCCCACGTCGCTGCTCCAGAACGACTGGACGGCCGACTTTGCGCGCGATGGCTTCGTCGTCATCGAGCGCCTTCTCGACGACGCGACCGTTCGCGCGCTGCGCGACCGGTTCGATCCGCTGTTTGCCGGTCAGTTCGAGACCGGCCAATACCCGGACGAGTGGTACTGGCGCGAGGGGATGAGCCTCCCCGACGTCACGCGGCATATGGCCAACGCGTGGAAAAGCGATCGCACGATCGCGCGGACGGTCCTTTCGAGCGAGATCGGCGAACTCGCCGCGACGCTGGCCGGGTGGGAGGGGACGCGACTCGGTCAGGATACCCTGTGGTGGAAGCCGCGCGGTGGCCGCGAGATCGCACTCCACCAAGACGCCACCTATGTCAGCTTCCTCGATCCGCCGGACACCGTGACGTTCTGGATTGCGCTCGACGACACGAGCGCTGACGCCGGCACGATCGAATACGCGCGCGGCTCCCACCGCTGGCCGCTCCACAAGAACCCCGGAGATTTCCACGCTCCGGACCGCGACTACCGCGCCGGCCTTCGCGAGGCCGCAGCGGCGGCAGGCGCAGCCGAGCCGGAGATCGTGCAGATAGAAGTACCTGCCGGATCGTGCGTCATTCATCACGGGCTCGTCTGGCACGGCTCGGGGCCGAACAGGCATCCGAGCCGCACGCGCCGCAGCATCGGCGTGCACACGCTATCGGCGGCGACGCGCTTCCGACCGCGCGGCGCCGGGTACATCTACGGCCGCTACCAACGCTTCGGCGACACCAGCATGGACGAGACGTTCTTCCCCATCCTGTGGACGAGGGAGGGCTACCGCTCGCCCTCCATCGCCCAGCACCTGGCGCCGGCTCCGGCCCCCTGGATCTCACCCGCCAAGAACTGACCCGGCGGGCGCCCCGTGATCCCGCTCGCGGACGCGCGCGTGACCCTGGCCCCGCTCACTCGCTTCGATATCGGCGCTCTCGCGGCGGCAATCGTCGCCTATATCGCCGTGCGTCTCCGGCTCCTCACTGCAGGCGGAGCGCTCGCGGCCTTTGCAATCGGCACGGCGACGTACGGCGCGCTGGGGCCGCCGGGCGCGGCGGTGCTGCTCGCGTTCTTCGTCACCTCGGCGGTGCTCTCGCGAGTGGGCCGGAGCGTCAAGCGCACGTTGGTCGACGCCGGAAAGGCCGGCGCGCGCGACGCCGCACAGGTCCTCGCGAACGGAGGCATCGCAGCGGCGTGTGCCCTCTGTGCCCTCGGCGGCGACGTGCGCTTCGTGGCGGCCTTCGCGGGCGCGTTCGCCGCCGCCAACGCCGACACGTGGGGAACCGAGATCGGAACGCTCGCGCGCCGGCAGCCGCGCTCGTTGCTCACGCTGCGCCCAGTCGCGACGGGGATCTCCGGCGGCGTGACCCTCGCGGGAACGTTGGCGGAAATCGCGGGCGCAGCGACCGTCGCCGCGAGCGCCGCGCTCCTGAGCGCGCACGTGGTCTGGCCGGCGCTCGCAGGCGGCGTCGCCGGAGCCCTTGCCGACTCGGCCCTCGGGGCGTCGCTCCAGGCGCTGCGCTGGTGTCCGCAGTGCCGCCGGGCGTGCGAGACCGACCCACACGCATGCGGCGCAAACACCTCGCTCGTGCGCGGGGCGTCCTGGATCGGCAACGACGCGGTGAACGCGTTTGCGACCGCGACCGGAGCCGCCGTCGCCTTCGCGCTCGCGAACCTACGGTAGCGGGCGGCGGCTAGACGCCGCTGCGCAGGCCGTACTTTTGGTCGAGGTAGGGGAGGATGTCGTCGTCGTCCGCCAGGACGACGTCGCCGTCGACGAGCACGGGAATCGACGACTGCCCGGAGACCGCGTGGACTTCGCCGCGCTCGCCGTGCGGACGCGGAACGTTGACGTTTCGGTAATCGAGCAACAGCTCGGTCATCTTCGCGCGGACCCGCGCGCAATATGGGCACCATTCGGCCTGGTACAGCACGAGATCGGTGGCTTGGCCCATGGTTCTCCCCCCGGCGACGGTACCGCCCCATGACCGTGGGGGTCACTCCCAGGTTGCGTCGACAGGGCGCGCGGGAGCCACCGGCGTAGCCTGACGGACGAACGCGCGGAGCCCAAGCGATATGAAGCGGTGGCGAAACGGAACGAGAGAACGGCGCGCGCTAGGCCTTTCGGTCTTGCTGCATGCGTGCGTCGCGCCGCTGTTCGTCGCGATGCTCGTCGGCAGCGCCGACCTGCGGCCCGAGGCGGCCGAATCGCAGAGCGGCATGCTGACGATCACGCTGGTCCACCGGGCAGCGGCTAGGCCGCAGCCGGCCCCGCGCAGGGCGGCCGCGGCCCCCGTGCATCAGGCGGTCGCGATGGTACGGATCGCCACGCCGCACCTTGCGGCGGCGACGCAGCGTCGCCCGGCCGGCTCCCACAAGGCACGGCGCCTCTCGCTGATCGAGCCGGTCGTCGTGCCGTCCGCACTCCCGACGGGCGTCCGAACCGCGCAGCCCGCGAGCGAGCGCGTGTCGGCCCTGCACGCCGAAAGCGGCGCGTCCGCCGCCCCACCCGCGCCGACCAGCGCACCCGCGACCGCGCAACCGACGGCGTCGCCGATCGCGGTCGCGGCGACTGTCGATGCGTCGATCGGCGGGTGGGGACAAAACTTCCGCGAGCCGACGGTCCTCGACGACGACGCCCTCGCGGCGATCCGGGCCCGGTACCCGAGCGCGATTGCCCACATCGACGTCGACGAGGACGGGCGCGCCACGCACGTCTCGGTCGACTCACCGGGGATCGACGCCGACGGGCGCGCCGACATCGAGCGCCGCCTCATGGCGCTCCACTACGTGCCCGCGGAGAGCAACGGGCTGCGCGTCGCGCGGTCGTTCGACCTGCGCGTCTAGCCGCGCTCAGCCCTCGCCCTCGCGCCACAGACCGATCGACGAACCGGTCCACGGCGCATCGCGATTGTAGTCGACGCCGACCATCTCGCCGCGCGTCAAGCGGCAGAGGTTGATCGTCGGCGTGAACTCCGCATCGTGGTCGCGGCGCACGAACATCATCCGTATCTCGACCTTCGCGGCGCCGCCTTCCGGCATGGCGATCACGGGTGCGTATGCGATCTTGTCCTGCAGGCACCACGCACCGCCGTGCGCGGCCGGAATCGCGGCCACGTCGGCGGGCGTTGGCCGCACGTTCACGCCGCCGCCGGCGAACGAGAAGAGCGGCTTGAGCACGCAGCGCTCTGCCAGATCGTCGGGAAGCCGCTCGACGTCGCGTACGAATCGGGTGCTCGGCACCGCTGGATGGTCGAGGTAGGGCAGCGAGTGCTTCGACCAGATGAAGAACCAGTCGGGGTGCGGCGCCCACTCGACGTCCAGGTCGTCGCGGTAGTCGAACGGCAGCGACGCACCCGTGCGTTCGATCTCGTCGACGATCGTGCGGTTGTAGATGCGCTCGACGGGCAGCTCGCGCCCGTCGGGGCCGCGCCGATACAGGCGGCGGCCGCGCTTGATGAGTTCCTGCGGCGCGACCGCGTCGACGCCGAACAGGCGCCGGGTAGCAGCAAAGTCACAGTACGTCTTTTGCGCCGGCGGGTCGAGATCCATCAGCACGACGCTACGGGGATCGTGGTCGCCCACGATCACGTCGTGGGCGAGCGCGAGGAACGCCGCACGGTCGCCGGGCGCGAACCTGCCGGTCCACGCTCCGCCGAGCCCGTCGACGCGTTGCAGGGCGGCCTCCCACGCGTCGCTCTGCATCGTCTCGAACGCGAGCAGCGAGGGGAACCCCTGTAGCTCGACCAGGCGTGGAGCGATCTCGCCGTCGTCGTCGCGCACCGCCGCGAAGTCGAGGACGGCGAACGTCGGTAGCGCCGTCACGTGCGGAGCTTTCCAGCGCGCGGGAACCGCCGCGCGCATGTGCTCGAGGCGCGCAGGGTCGCTCAGCTGCGCGAGGATCTCGCGCGCCGCGACGAGCGTGCGCCGGCGGAATGCGTCGGGCAAGAACACGGGCGTTTCGGCCAGCCGGAACCCGACCGGAGCACCGATCCGCTGCTCCAGGTCGGCGCGATAGGCCGCAAAGAGCGCCGGACGGTACGCCACGTTGAAGCGCGCCCGCCACGGGGCGTCCACGCGCCTATGCCCGCATCATGCGGCCGAAGAAAGGCGCTCGAGCTGCATCCGTGCGAGGTCGGAGAACACCGCACGCGCGACGCGCAGCCGCTCGGCACTGCGATCGTCGCGCAGCACGGGAAGGATCGCGCGACGCGCCTCGTAGACCTCGCGCGTGATGGTCCCGCGCGCGAGCATCTCGTCGAGCAACGTTCCGACGCGGTCGGCGGCGCCGATCTCGGGATGGTTGTTGACGGCGAACATGCGCGGGACATCGCCGTCGCGCGCGAACTCGACCATCGTCAGGGCCCGCTGATGCTCGTGGGCATCGCCGCGCGTCTCGAACGCGATCGGGGTTGCGCGCCCGGGAAACGACGCGCTCGGGATCAAGTCGTAGTAGCGCGACTCCAGCACCGGGAGGCGCCCCGGCGGCGGCAGGTCGCGCGCCAGCGCGCCAAACCATGGATGGTCGAGGGCTTGCGGGGTCAGCTCGTCGGTCCCGACGCCGCTCATCTTGCCACCCTTGTCGGCGCCACGCAGCTTCGGCTCCGCGATGCCCGACCAGCGGCAGAGCAGGCCGAACGTGTGGCAGACGCCGTAGAGCGCGGCGCGTTCGTCGCTCACGATCGCGTCGAAGAGGCTCCAGAGCGGCGGCTCCCACGACGGGTCCTCGCGAACGCCGGCCTCCCCGTTGTCCTCCGTGTTGTGCCGCGGGTCGGGATGCCCGGGGCCGCCGGTCCCGAGGTACAGCCGATGGCGACCGTCGTGCCGCGGCACGATCAGGCGATGCCGGACCGCGTACGAGATCGCGCGGATCCGCAGGCCGCCGCGTTCGAGCTGCGCGTCGAGCGCAACGGCGGCATCGCGCACGATCGCGACGATCGCATCGTGGCCGACATTCGGCAGCCCGTGGTTCATGTCGAGCACGGCGACGTCGATCGTGCGCGAATCGACGGGCGGCAAGTCCGACCAGCGCTCGACGCGCGCGTATGCGAAGCGCGGCGACGGTTCGCCCGGTGCGTCAGTCAAGCGGGATTCCAGTTCTCGTCTCCTCGATGATGTGCTGCACGACCGCGGGCAGGCTCTGCGTCTCCTCGAAGACGGCCAGCTGCCGGTCCGCTCCGGTGCGCTGGCGCATGATCTCGTGCACGTACAGGATGTCGTCGCGCGAACCGAGTTCGGCGACGACGTCGTCCACGAACTCGAGCAGTTCCACGAGCAGCGCCTCGGTCGGCACCTCGGTCCGCTTCCCCAGGTCGATCAACTTTCCATCGAGACCGAAGCGCGCAGCGCGCCATTTGTTCTCGTTGATGAGCGAGCGACGATACAACCGCCAGCCCTGGTTGCGGTCGTACAACTTCCAGAGCTTGTACGTGACCGCCTGGAAGAGGGCGGCGAGACAGATGGTCTCGTCCACGCGCATCGGGATGTCGCAGATCCGGAACTCGAGCGTCGGGAAGAACGGGTGCGCGCGCACGTCCCACCAGATCTTCCTGCCGTCGGTGATGCAGCCGGTCGCGATCAGCGTGTTCAGGAACTCCTGGTACGCGCCCCACGAGCCGAAGTAATCGGGGATGCCCGTGCGCGGGAACCGTTCGAAGATCTTCGCGCGGTAGCTCTTCCAGCCCGTGTTGATGCCGAGCCAGAACGGCGAGTTCACCGACATCGAGAAGATGTGTGGCAGGAAGTAGCGCACGGCGTTCATGATCTGGATGCGCGCCTCGTCGTCCTCGATGCCGACGTGGACGTGCAGGCCGAAGATCAGGTTGGCGCGCGCGACCATCTGCAGGTCCTCGACCAACCGGTCGTAGTGCGCCCCGGGCGTGATCGCCACCGTCGACCAATGGGTGAACGGATGCGTCCCCGCCGCAGCGATCCGGAGGCCGTTGCGCTCGGCGAGGCCGATGATCTCGCCGCGCAGCCGGGTCACTTCGCGGCGCGCCTCGCGGATGTCCGCGCAGATCGGCGTCCCCACCTCGATCACCGGGTCGTGCATCTCGCGCTTGATCTGTTCCTTGAGGCGCGACTCGCCTTCCGCGAAGAGCGACTGGATGTGGGATTTCAGCTCGTATGTGTCGGGATCGATGACCTGGTACTCTTCCTCGATCCCAAGCGTAAAGGATGGTTGCATCGATCGCCTTCGTCCTACAGTCCCGAGCGGCCCGGCAGCAGCGCGTCCGGCCACGAACCCGTCAGTTCGAACGGCCGCGGGTGGAGTACGCGGTCGACCAGCACCTCCGCCATGTTGCCGACGACCCACGCGAAGTTCGCGTCGCCGACCGAGTTCAAGTCCGCATCCGGTGCCGGGTTCGTGAAGTCGATCGCATACGGGACGCCGTCCCGCACCGCGAGTTCCACCGTGTTCATGTCGTAGCCGAGCGCGACCGAGAGCGCCAGCGCGTCACGCCGAAGCCGTGCCTCGAACGCCGGCTCGATCGGGGGTGCATCGCGCACGTAGCGCTCGTGAAACGGGGCCCTCGGATCGTAGCGCATCAGGTGCACCCGCTCGCGGCCGATCGCGTAGCAGCGGTAGTATTCGCTGAAGTCGATCGCCTCTTGCGCCATCATCGTCAGATCGCGCGTCTGCTCGTACGCCGCGAAGAACTCCGCGGCGTCGTCGCACTTATACACGTCCTTCCACCCGCCGCCATATGCCGGCTTGAGGAAGATCGGGAAGCCGACGTACGCGAACACGGCGTTCCAGTCAACGAACTGCAGGTTGCGAAAGGAGGTCGCCTCCGTATTCGGCGGCCGCTGCTTGTGCGGGAGGAGCACGGTGCGCGGCGCTGCGACGCCGACCGCCGCCGCCACGATGTTGCCGAAGTACTTGTCGTCGGCGGACCACCAAAACGGGTTGTTGAGCACCTGCACGCCCCGCGCGGCCGCGGCCTTGAGAAACGTCCGGTAGAACGGAACCTCGTGGCTGATGCGATCGAGGATCAGCGCGTAGTCGAATCCCTGACCGTCTTCGAGATACGAGATCTCCACGGGAACCGCGACGACCTCTCCCGCGCCGGCGGCCTCGATCGCGCGGATGAGGGCCCACGGGAACGTGTCCTCCATGCCGAACAACAGGCCGATCCTCTTGGGCATTGCGTCCTCCGGGCGCGCGAGCGAACGTCCCTGGTTCGCGGGAACTCGCTTCGGCCCTATGCAACACGTCGCACCCATGCAGCGCAGCTACGTTACCTGGGTGAGCCGGCATCTCGGGCGCCCGATGGAATTTCTTTGGTTCGGGACCGGGGGGTACCCGGTCATCATGTTCCCGACGTCGATGGGCCGCTTCTATCAGTACGAGGACATGCGGACCGTGGCGCAACTGGGAGGAAAGATCGAGGCTGGCCAGCTGCAGCTCGTGTGCGTCGATTCCGTCGACGCCGAGAGTTGGTACAACGATGCGGCCCCGCCGTCGGCGCGCGGCGTTCGCCAGGCGCAGTACGACGCGTATCTTCGCGAGGAACTTGCGCCGTACGTCCAAGCCCGCGCCGGTCGCGCGGACCTCGGAACGTTCGGCTGCAGCTTCGGCGCCTACCACGCCGCGAATTTCGCAGCGCGCTATCCCGGCCTCGTCACGAAAGCCGTGTGCCTGTCGGGCATCTACGACATCCACCGCTTCCTCGACGGCTACTGGGACGAGACCGACTACTACCAGTGCCCGACCGCGTACATCCCCAACATGGATGCGCAGTGGACCGAACGCCTGCGCGGCGTGGACTGGGTGATTGCAACCGGCGAGTTCGATTCGCTCGTGCAGGCCAACCGCGATTTCTCCGCGCTGCTGTGGGCGAAGGGCGTTCCCAACCACGCCGAGATCTGGCCCGGCGTCTTCGGCCACGACTGGCCGTTCTGGAACGGCTGCGTCGAGCGCTTGGTTTGAGCTGCCCGCGACGCCGGAACGCGAGCCGGCGAGCTAGCTCGGCTTTGCGAAGGCGACGATCTCGTCGCGCTCGCGGTGGTTCGTCCAGAAGCGCGTGCCGTCGAAGGCGAGCGCGCGTGCCGCAAACCCGATGCGCGCGACGTCCTCGCACTTCGGGGCTCCGTCGCGCGCATCGACGCGTGTTAGCCAGTAGTCCTCAGTCGCTTCGTCATCGGTCGTCACGAGGTAGAAGCAGCCCTCGACGATGACCTGACCGCAGATGCCGTGCGGGACGTTCACGACCGTGCGTACGGTGCCGAGCTCGTCGACCGCGATGATCTTCTTGTTGTACCACTGGCTCACGTAGAGCAGGTCGCCGTCGTAGCCGAGCTGCGAGCCGGTATCGTCGGGACACGGAATCGCGTCCGACTTCTTGAAGCCGTGGCCGGGAATGAAGCGGAAGATGATCCGGTGGTCTTCGGGGGTCTCGCCGCAGAGCACGCGCAGCTCGTCGCCGACCACCGTCATGCCGTAGGGAATGCCGGGCGCTTTCGCCTCGTCGTGCGAACTCCACGAGCGCGGGTCGATCGTGTAGATGCGGTGCGTCTCCAGCGACCCCATCCAGAGGCGTGTGCCGTCGAACGCGAGCGACTGCGGCTTCGGCGCCGGCGACGGAAGGCGGAAGAGTTCTTCTATTGCGTTCAAACCTGCTCCAGTCTAACGTGCGAACGTTCCATGCACCCGCGACGCTACAGTATCGTCTTACCGAGCCCGGAGAGGATCAGCTCGACCGCGAGCTCGGCGGTTCGGTTGTGCTCGTCGAGGATCGGGTTGATCTCGGTAATCTCGATCGAGCCGAGGACGTCCGCCGCCGCGAGCGCCTCCATCGCGAGGTGCGCCTCGCGGTACGAAATGCCGCCGCGCACGGGCGTGCCGACGCCGGGGGCCTCCGTCGGATCGATGCCGTCCATGTCGAACGAGACGTGCACCGAGCGCGGTCCGTCGCCCGCGATCGCGATCGCTTCCTCGATCACGCGCTCCATCCCGAGGCGATCGATGTCGGTCATCGTGTACGCGCGGACGCCCAGCGCGCGAATCGCGGCACGCTCGCCGGCATCGACGTCGCGCAGGCCGATCAGCACGGTGCGCGCCGCGGATGCCGCATGCTCCTCAAGCGCGAACGCGAGCGGCATGCCGTGCACGTTCCCGGAGGGCGAGGTGAGCGGCGTATTGATGTCGCCGTGTGCGTCGATCCAGATCAGGCCCGATTCGCGCCCGCGGGCGCGGTAGAGGCCGGCCAGCGTCCCCATGGCGATGGAATGGTCGCCGCCCAGCACGATCGGGAAGCCGCCCTCGCGCACCACCCGCTCGACGATGCCCGCGAGTTCTTCGCAGACGGCGCGGATGATCGGCAGGTACTTGGCGTTCGCGACCTCGGGAGGGGCCGACTCGGGGACCGGCACCGGGATGTTTCCGTGATCGAGCGCGGTGGCCACGCCGAGCGCTAGCAAGCCCTCCTTGAGGCGCGCGTAGCGGACGGCCGATGGCCCCATGTCGACGCCCCGGCGGTCGGCACCGAGGTCCATCGGCACGCCGATGACATCCACGCGCTGGGCGATCGGCCTGGCCGGACGCTCCATCTGTAGGACCTGCGAGCCCATCATGACGTGGCGACTTCTCGGCCCGTCGTGCGCGCGCCCTCCGCCCGCGCCGAGGGCGACGAGGGTCGCCCACCGGGGAGCGCGTGCAGGACGAGCACGCGCAGCATCGCCGCGACCGGCACGGCGAGGAACATCCCAAGAATGCCGAGCAGGTCGGCCCCGATCAGGATTGCGACGATCACCATGAGCGGCGACAAGCCCACGCTCCCGCTGACGATGTTCGGCGCGATGAAGTGCCCCTCGAGCTGCTGGACGCCGACCAGGAGCAGCGCGACGAGGACGGCATGCTGCCAGCCGTCGTTGAACAGCGCGAGCGACACCGACGGCACGAACGCGACGATGGACCCGAAGAACGGGATGATGTTGAAGAGCCCGGCCAAGACGCCGATGAGCACCGCGTAGCGAACGTGCGTGAGCAGCAGCACCGCCGTGATGCACGCGCCGACGATGGCGCCGACCAGGAACTGGCCGCGGATGAACCCGCCGAGCGCGTGGTCGAGGTCCCGGCCGATCGCGACCGCCTTCGTGCGGCTGCGCGGCGGCAGCATGCCGAGGAAGGCGCGACCCAGGTCGCCGGCCTCGAGCATCAGATAGGCCGAGATCACCGGGATGACGACCAGCGTCGCGACGACGGACACCGCCGAAAGCAGGATCGCGAGCGTGCGCGACGCTGCCTGGCCTCCGTAGCGCTGCGCGAGCGTCCCGAATTCCGCCGGCAAGGTCGCGACGTACGCGCGCACCGACCCGGGCACGCGCGCGACGAGCGGGTTGTTCGGATCGCCGAGCGCCGTTTCGGTGTGCTGCACGAACACCGGATACGAGCGCACCAGCTGCTGGACGTCGCTCGAGAGCGCCGGGAGAACGACGGAGACGCCGAACCCGAGCACGAGGGCGATGGCCACGTACACGACCGCAATCGCCGCGCCGAACGGCATCCGCGCGCGCAGCGCTCTGACCGCTGGAAAGATCGCATAGGTGAAGAAGATCGCGCCGACCACCACGAACGCGACGGATCGGACGCGCCCGACGAAATCGAGCACCCACGAACACAGGATGGCGCTCACGGCCACCAACAGCACGACTTTGAGCGCGTACGTGACGCGCCGCTCGCCACGCGAGCGCAGCCGGCGCGCGGGTCCGGGAGCGGGGCCGGTGGATGGCTCGCGGTTCATCGCCTCAGGGTAGCACGTACCGGCGGCTGAAATGGCATATCGACTTCTCGAACTGCGGCTCGGCTGATGCCCCGCTGTCCAGCTGTCGGGTGGCGACGCGGCTCACTGTACCGATGGCGAAAAGGGACGAGCGCCTCGTCCGTGGACTATACGCGCAACGACATGATGCGATCGGTTCGTCGGCTCGCGATCGTTTGCGTTTTCTCCACCGTCAGCGGTTGGGCGCTGCCGGCGCGCGCGGCCGACATGCCAGGTCCCCTCGCCGCGCTGCAGTTGGGGTTGGCGACGGCCACGCTGCACGCACCCGGGAACGTCGCGGTCGAAGTCAAGGACCTCGCGACCGGCTACGAGACGGCGATCCACGCGAGCGCGAACATGCCCGCGGCATCGACGATCAAGATCCCCGTGATGGTCGAGGTCTTCCGCCAGATGGAACTGGGCAGGTTCGACCTCAACAAGATCCTGCATGTCCAGCCCCACGACCGCGACTGGGGTTGGGGCGACCTCGCCGACGCTCGCACGGGCACGAAGCGAACGGTCGCACAGCTGCTGCGGCTGATGATCACCGAGAGCGACAACACCGCGACCAACATGTTGATTCGCCTCGTCGGCCGCACGCACATCAATCAGACGATGCAGTCCCTTGGCTTGCGCAACACCCACCTCGGCGACGACATTCGCTCCGAGGGCGACATCCGTTCGCTGCGCTCGAGCCCGAGCGACATGGTCCAACTCTTAGAATCGATGGCACGCGCTCGCCTCATCGACGAGTGGTCGTCGCACGAGATGCTGAGCATCCTCCAGGGCCAACACCACAACGGGCTCATCCCGCAACCGCTCCCGCGCGGCCTCGAGATCGCGCACAAGACGGGCACGCTGCACGACACCCTGAACGACGTCGGCATCGTGTACCTGGCGAACGAGCCGTACATCATCGCCGTGATGACGACGCATCTGCCCAGCCTCGATCTCGGGCGCCGCTTCATCCGCCGCGTGTCGCGGCTCGCGTTCGCGTCGTTCGAGCGTTTCGCATCGTGGCGCATGGGCGAGGGTCTCCCGGGCTTCCGATCCGATGCGGCGGCCGCCGCGCATCCACTGGTGCCGTCCGACGCCCAGATGTGGCTCGGCGGCTCGGGCACGGCGGCTCCGCCGAATGCCGCGCCCGCGAGCCCCGGCGGCGCGGACCTCCCGGGCACCGGCGGCGTGCCCGTCAGTCCGGCCGCCCCCGCGGCCCCGGACCCGCCCGCGAGCGAATCGCCCTAAGTCGCGTTACCGCGTGGGGATCGGCACAAACGGGCGCGGAGCCTGGCCGTAGTCGAGCGACCCGGCATCGACCGGTGTCGCGCGGGCGTCGCTGGCCGCCAGCTGCGCAAGGCCGTACGTGTTCTCAACGAACCGCAGGATGCTGCCGAACTCGAGCTGCGTGTGGTTCACGGCGCCCTGCATGGCGTACGGCGAGATCACGAGGAGCGGTACGCGGAACCCCAGACCCTCGGAGTCGAGGATGGGCGGCGGAACGTGGTCGTACCAGCCGCCGTACCCGCTCCACGTGACGACGATGGCGCTCGTCTCCCAGAACTGGCTCTCGCCGACCGCATTGACGATGGACGCGACCCAGCGCGGTCCGCTCGCCGAGCGGGAGCCGGAGACGTCGGAGTTCGCGTCGCTCGGCGTCACCCACGTGACGGCTCCGAGGTTTCCGTTCTGCACGTCGGTGAAGAACTGCGTCGACGGCGCGACGATGTTCTTCACGTCGGGGCTCTGCCAGAATCCGCTGATCCAGCCGTACGGGTTCCACGCCGGATCGCCACCCGAGCCTTGCTGCAGCGCCGCGACGTAATACTTCCAAGGGAGCCGTGCGGCGTCGAGTTCGGTTGCGAGCGTTGCATAGGAGAAGCAGGCGGGAATCACCGGGGCCTCGATCTGGTGCACCTTCGCTTCATAGAGGCAGTCGTCGGACGCCGAGCCAAACGGCTCGTCGCGAGCGCCGGCCGCTTGCGCCGCGATCACGTACTGATGCGCCTCGAACGCCGGGTTTCCAGTCGACGAGAACATGTTATCTCCCAGCACGTATTGCTGCGCGATTTCAAAGTACGGACCCACGTCGGCGTTCGGCACGTACCCGTACATCGGATGCCGACCGTAGCGCCTCGGGCAGTGCGTGCGCTCGATGGAGAAATCGCCGGTCGCGATCTCGTGCTGGTAGTCCTCGAATGTCGCCCGGATCTCACACGGCGCGGCCAGCGGCACCGGCTTTCCGGGGCGCTTCGTGTTCGCACCTGGGTACCCGCTGAACAGATTGTCGAAGCTGCGGTTGTCCTGCACGACGATGACGATGTGCTGGATCGGGCTTTGCGCGAGGCGCCGCACTGCGGCAAGCGCCGGCTGGCGCACGAGCGGCGACGCGAGGCACGCTCCGAAAGCGACCGCGCACAGGAGTCGGTTCACGCTGACCTCCGAGTGGAACTGCTCGCCCGATTTTCTCGCACTCCCTGTACGACCGGCTAGCCCGCGCGGATCACCGAATACCGAGGGGTTCCCGCGACTTGGCATACACCGGAGTCACCCAGGAGCGGTAGGTGGGATCGCGCCCGAACGTCACCCGGTCGTAGAGTTCGCGGAGCCGTCGAAAGACCGGTCCGGCGGTGCCGTCGCCAACCGGGCGGTGGTCGACCGACGCCGCGAACTGGACCCCCGCCGCCGTTCCGCTGAAGAAGACCTCGTCGGCGGAGTAGAGCTCGCTGCGGTCGATCGCACGCTCGACGACCTCGATGCCGAGCTCCTGGCGCGCAAGCGTCATGACCGTCTTGCGCGTCACACCCTCGAGGATGTTCTGCGCGACATCCGGCGTGTGCAGCGCACCCCCACGCACGAGAAAGATGTTCTCGGCCGAGCCCTCCGACACGTGACCGTCGTGCGAGAGCAGGATCGCCTCGTCGAACCCGTTCATCTGCGCCTCGCTCTTCGCAAGTGCCGAATTCACGTAGTTCCCGGTGATCTTCGCGCGGGCCGGCGCGATGGTGTCGTCGGCGCGGCGCCACGAGCTGACGCACACGCGCAGCCCGGTCTCGCCGTCGAAATAGCTCGTAAACGGCACGGCCACGATCGCGAGCGCCTCCGTGACGTTGTGGAGGCGAACGCCGACGTCTTCCGCGCTCTTGTACACGAGCGGCCGAACGTAGACGTTTTGCTCGAAGTGATTGCGCGCGCACAGCTCGAGCGTAATCAGGGCGAGCTCGTCGGAGGTGTGCGGAAGGCGCATCAGCAGGATGCCGGTCGATAGCGCGAGGCGGTCGAAGTGCTCGCGGAGCTGGAACAGGAAGAGTTCGCGCTCCTCGACGTTCCAGAACCCGCGGATTCCCTCGAAACAGCCGGTGCCGTAGTTCAGCCCGTGCGTGAGCAGACCAACGCGCGCATCGTCATACCGACGGAAGCCTCCTTGCGCATAGACGATCGCATCGTTGAGATCCACTGGTCCCTCATACCGAAGTTCGAGTCGCGATGGGCGGGCAGGCTTCCAGCCCGCGGGGCGAACTTCCCACTCGATGACGGCTTCGCCGCGCGGCTCCGCCCTGGACGTGCTCGTGCGCTTCCTTCGCCTCGGCCTCACGTCGTTCGGTGGTCCGATCGCGCACCTCGGGTACTTTCGTGCGGCATTCGTGCACGAGCTGGAGTGGCTCGACGACGCGGCGTTCGCGGAGATCGTCGCCGTCTGTTCCGCGTTGCCCGGGCCGACGAGCAGCCAAGTCGGAATCGTCCTCGGTGCGCGACGCGCCGGTGCGGCCGGCGCGCTGGCGGCCTGGCTCGGCTTCACCACGCCGTCCGCGGTGGCGATGGCAGCGCTCGGGATCGGGGTGCGAGCGAGCGCATCCGCACTCGCGCCGCTGGGCGCCGCGGCGCCGCTACTCGCGGGTGCCTTCGCGGGCCTGATCGCCGCGGCCGGCGGCGTGGTCGCGCAGGCGGTCGTCGCGCTCGCGACATCGCTGGCACGCACGCGCGCAACGCAGGCGATCGCGCTCGGGAGCTTCGTCGTCTCGCTGTTCGTGTATCGCGAGGCAGCGCAGTTTGCATGGCTCCCGCTCGCACTCGGCGCTCTCGCGGGCCTCGCGCTGCCGCACGCGCGCGCTCTTCCGGCCGGCGCGATCGGCGTTCACGTCCCGCACTGGGTCGCCGTCGCTGCTGCCTGCACGCTGGCAGCGCTGCTGTTCGCCCTGCCCCTCGTCGCGCCGCCGCACTCCGCCCTCGCGCTGTTCTCAACGTTCGTGCGCGCAGGTGCTCTCGTCTTCGGAGGCGGCCACGTCATCCTTCCGCTGCTGCAGGGCCTGATCGCCGCCGACGTCGTGCCGAAGAGTACGTTCCTCGCCGGCTACGGCGCGGCGCAGGCCGTTCCCGGACCGCTCTCCACCTTCGCGACGTTTCTCGGCGCCGTCAACGCAACGCCGGCGCACGGCGTCGCCGGCGCGCTGCTCGCGACCGTCGCAATCTTCCTGCCGTCATTCCTGCTACTGGCAGCGGTCCTCCCCGCGTGGAATGCCCTGCGTTCCGTCCCGCGCGCCAACGCCGTTCTGGCCGGGGTCAACGCGGCGGTCGTCGGGCTCGTCGCCGCGGTGCTCGTCGACCCGATCGGCCGCACGATCGTCGCCGTCCCGTGGCACGCCGCGATTGCGCTGGCAGCATTCCTGGCGTTGACTCTCCTGCGTCAAGCCCCTTGGCTCGTCGTCGCGGCATGCGCCACTGCCGGCGCGGCGATCACCGCGCTCGCGCGTTAGCCGCCAATCCGGAAACGAAAAGAACGAAGCGGATCCCGCGCTCCACTGCGGGATCCGCTTCGCCTCAAGCGGTCGTGGGGGGCTCTAGAACTTAGAGGCCGTAGACCGACTTCAGGTCGCTCATCGCCTGCGTGAGCACGGCGTGGTAGTTCGCGTCGGCCGACGTGCCGTATTTCGCGTCGATGTCGTTCATGACTTTGACGTGAATGTCGTGCGAGACCAGACCGTCGAGCATATATTCGACGTCGTAGGTGCCCGCCGGCGTGATGCCGAGCTTGTACAGGGCCGCGGCCAGCGCCTTTCCGTCCTTCGGATCGGGGCTGGGACTGCTGGGCAGCGCGATCTTGGCTTCGGTAACATACTTGAGCGAATCGTTGACGACGAAGTTGAAGACGTTCAGAAACGATTTGACGTTGTCTGCGCCGAATTTCTGCGTGAGGCTCTGGACCTCGGCCTGCGTCTTGTCGCCGGCCAGGACGCCGACCAGCTTCGTCGAGCTGAACGCGCTCGGGCCGCCGCCCGCAATGACCATCGAGAGCGTGGTCTGGAGGGCGGGTGCGCCGGTATAGACGGTCGCCGAGCTAAAGCGCGCCTTCGGCGCGTCCGACGACATCGACTGGGCCAGCGAGGGGAGCGTGGATGCTGCGAGAGTTGCGGCGGCAAGCACTGCCGTCGCGATAGTGCGAGTACGGATCATCGAATCTCCTGAAAAGATGAGGGCTGGTGGCGCGCCGGAGGCGGCACGACATCGGGTAGAACGGCGCACGGTTCGTTTCGGATGCTCGGCGGGGGCCGCCCCACCGGTCCCGAGATTCCGCTTACAAGCCGAGTGCCGCCGAGTCCGCTCGCGGGTCGGACCCGCCGGCCAGAGTGCCGCGCTCGCGATCGACCGCGATCGCGCACGCGTGACCCAGGGCACCGTCGAAGGCGCCGAGCACCTCCACCGCATGCCCGCGGGCACGCAATCCGGCAACCACATCGTCCGGCATGCGCGATTCCACGCGGACCAGGTCGGCGAACGCGCTCTCGCTGTCGCGGCCGTAGACGAAGCGCGGGGCGTCGATCGCAAGCTGCACGTCCAGCTCCAGCTCGTACAGGTTATGCGCGATCTGCACGTGCGTCTGCACCTGCCCGTCGCCTCCCATCGTGCCATAGACGAGCTCCGGCCTGCCGTCGCGCAGCAGCATCCCCGGCGAGAGCGTGTGCAATGGGCGCTTGCCGCCGGCGAGCTCGTTCGGATGCCCGGTCTCGAGCGAGAAGTACGCACCGCGATTGTGGAGGAAAATACCGGTTCCGCCGGCCACCACGCCCGAACCAAAATTCATGAACAGGCTCTCGATCAGCGAGACGGCCTGCCCGTCCGCGTCGAATGCGACCACGGCGATCGTACCGCCGCGGTCGACTGCGGCTCCGCGTGGTCGTGCGCGCGCGGGATCGATCGCGCCACGCACTGCGCGCAGCGACTCGGTCGCGAGCAGGTCGTCGACCGGGGCACGCATCGCTGCCGGGTCGGCGAACCGCGCGTCGCGTGCGTCGAACGCGTTCTTGATCGCCTCGATAGCGAGGTGATGCCAGAGCGTCCGGGGCGCGAGCCCGTCGCCTGCGAGCGCCCCCAGCACGATCGGTGCGACGGTGCCCTGCGAGTTCGGCGGGTGCGCCAGCACGTCGAGCCCGTGCCAACGCAGGCCCACCGGGCGCGCCCGCTCGGTACGCGCGGCGGCGACGTCGTCGTGCGTCATCGGGTTGCCGCCCGCATTCACCGTGCGCACGATTGCGTCGGCGACCGGACCGTCATAGAACGCGGCCGCTCCACCCGAGCGAATCCGGCCCAGCGTTTCCGCCAGCGGGGCATTTCGGATCATGTCGCCCGCGCGCGGCACGCCGCGCGCGAGAAAGAGCGCCGCCGCGTCGGCATCGGCTCGCAGAAGCGCCTCGTTGAGCGCGAAGTATCGCGCGACCACGTCGGTTGCGACGAAGCCATCGCGCGCTGACGCTTGCGCCGGAGCGAGCAGCTCGTCGAGCCCCATGCGCCCATGCGCGGCGAGCATGTCCTCCCAAGCTCGAACGGCTCCGGGAACCGTCACGGTGAGCGCCCCACGCAGCGGCATGGCGCGCATGCCCGCGGCGCGCAGGCTCCGCGCGTGCAGGGACGCGCTCGCGCGCCCGCTCCCGTTGTAGCAGCGGACGGAGCCGTCGCGCGGCTCGTACACCATGGCGAGGGCGTCGCCGCCGATGCCGCAGCTTGCCGGGTAGACCACGGCGAGCACGCCGTTTGCCGCCACCGCGGCATCGACGGCACTCCCGCCGCGCCGCAAGACGTCCAGGCCCGCCGACGACGCCGCGGCGTGCGGTGATGCGATCATGCCCCGCGCCGAGCGTGCGACCGCCCTGCTCGCGTGTGCGATGGTGCTCACTCGAGCCTGCATAGTGCGCCACCCCACGCCGCTCCTGGCCGCCGCCGGATGGAGGGCAGTCGTGCCGCCGCGAAGGGATGCGGGATGCTCGTCCTCGACCGGGTCACCCGCTCTTTCGGTGGCGTTCGCGCCGTCCGCGGCGTCAGCTTTACCGTCTCGACGGGCGGCGTGTACGGTTTGCTCGGTCCGAACGGAGCCGGCAAGACGACGACGATGCGGATGATCCTCGGAATCTATCCACCCGATTCCGGCACGATCTCGTGGAACGGCCACCCGGTCGACGCCGCGCTGCGCAGGCGCTTCGGCTACCTCCCCGAGGAGCGCGGCCTCTACGGGCGCATGCGCGTCCGCGAGCAGATCGTCTATTTCGGGCGGCTGCACGGCCTGACCCATGCCGACGCGAACCGGCGGTGCGACGAGTGGATGGACCGGCTCGACATCGCGCAATACGCGCGCCGCGCGTGCAGCGAACTCTCGAAGGGAAACCAGCAGAAGGTGCAGATGGCCTGCGCGTCCTTGCACGATCCGGAGCTGCTGATCCTCGACGAGCCGTTTTCCGGGCTCGATCCCCTCAACGCCGAGGCCCTCCTGCGCGCGATGCAGGCCCTGCGCGAACGGGGGACCACGCTCGTCCTCTCCAGCCACCAGATGTGGCAGATCGAGCGCATCTGTACCGAGTTCTGCGTCGTCGCCGGCGGCGAAGTTCGCGCGCGCGGCACGCTCCCCGAGTTGCGCCGGGCGTTTCCGACGAGGACCGTTCGCGTCTCGCCCGACACGCCGGAGATCCGCGCGGTCTTCCGGCGCGCGGGAGCCGCCGAACAGTCCGCCGACGACGAAGCGCTCGCGTACGCCGTCTCCGCCGACGCGGACTTCAGCGCGCTGCTGCGCGAGGTGGTTGCGGCTGGTCCGGTGACGACGTTCGACCGCGCGGAACCGTCGCTCAGCGAGATCTACGTGCGCGCGGTCGGCGACCAACCGAACGACGGGCTCGTCGAATGAACGAGATCGTCCTCGTCTTCGGCGCCGAGGTCGTGCGCAAAGTGCGTTCGCGCCCGTTCCTGCTCGCCACCGCGATGGGCGCGCTCGCCATCGGGCTGTTCGTGGAAGCGCCCGCGTTCATGACGCACACCTTCTCGTCCCAGGCCGATGCGATCGTGCTCGCCGGACCCCCCGCACTGCGCGCGCACGCCGCGACGCTGCTGCGCGGTGACTTCGACGTGACGGCCGGGGTCGACGCTCTGCCCCAGCCGGTCACCACGCAGTTCCTCGACGATCACGGCCGCGCGGCCGCCGCCGTCGCGCTGTCCGTCGGCGGCGGCCGCCTCCACCTCGACGTCTATCCGCGCGACCTCGCCGCATTCAACGACGTGACCTTCCGCAGCCTCTCGCCGCTCGACTTCCAGATCGCGACCGGGCTCCCGTTCGACCGCGTGAAGCACTTGGCGCGAATCCAGCGCACGCTGCACCCGCTCGACGCGAAGTTCGCCGACAGCAAGACCGCGGCGCTCGCGCACGGCATCGCGCTGGGCCTTCTCTTCATCCTCTACCTCTCGATCATCATCGCGAGCCAATCCGTGATGGCGAGCGTTGCCGAGGAAAAGACGAGCCGCATCGCCGAGCTGCTCGTCGCGACGATCTCGCCCGTGAGCCTGCTCACCGGCAAGACCCTCGCCGCGGCGATGCTCGCGCTGCTGCAGATCGTGGTCTGGCTCTCGACGGCGCTGCTGCTGTTCCCGCACGCAGCCGCGTCGGCGGCTCTTCCCGGCAGCCCCGACGCGCTGCCCGCCGACCTCCCGATTTCCGCGGAGGTGCTCTCCGCGTTCGTCGTCTTCTTCGTGATCGGCTTCCTCGAATACGCGACCATCTACGCCGCGGCCGCCTCGCTCATCTCGCGCACCGAGGATCTCGGCAGCGTGTCGACGCCGGTCGTCCTGCCCGCAGTAGCGGCGTTCCTGGTCGCGCAGTTCGCCGCAATTGCCCCGAACGCACCGTTTTCGATCGCGATGAGCTTCGTGCCGTTCGTCTCGCCGTTCGTCATGTTCGCGCGCGTCGCCGTGTCGTCGGTGCCTTCGTGGGAAGTGGGCACCGCGATGCTGGTCAACGCGGTCGCGGCCGTCGCCTGCTTTTACGTCGCCGGCAAGATCTACCGAGTCGGCATGCTGCTGTACGGGAAGCTGCCGTCGGTTCGCCAGATCGCGGCGGCCCTGCGGTCGTGACCGACGAGGCAGCCGCGTATTCGGCGCGGCACGCCGAGCAGGCGCTGCTGGTCGAGACGAACGGATCCCTCGTGCTCGAGCGCTATGGGGCCGGCCACGACGCCGCGCGCGCCCACGCGCTGTACAGCGGAACGAAGAGTTTCTGGGGTGTCTGCGCCGTCGCCGCGCAGGAGGACGGCATACTGAGCCTCGACGAGCCCGTCGCGCACACGATCGAGAGTTGGCGCGACGACCCGCAGAAGGCGCGCGTGACGTTGCGCATGCTGCTCGACCTCACCAGCGGGTTCGCGTTCGGCGGCCTCGGCAGCGCGGTGCCGACGTACGACAAGGCACTCGCCACGCCGCTGCGCGACGAACCGGGAACCACGTTCACATACGGCGGGATACCGCTGCAGGTATTCGGCGCCGTGCTCGCGCGCAAACTCGCAGGCCGCGGACTCGCCCCGCACGCATACCTGCACGAGCGCATCCTGGACCCGCTGGGCGTCGCCGTGGCGGCATGGCGCTCGCTGAAGGACGGCAGCCGGCCGCTTCCGACCGGCGCGTCGCTGGCCGCCCGAGCGTGGCTCGCGTACGGCAGGTTTCTCCTCCGGCGCCGGGCTCCGGATGGTACCGAGATCGTGCGTCCGGCGTCGCTCGGACGCTGCTTTGCCGGCTCCGCGGTCAACCCACGCTACGGCCTCGGCTTCTGGCTACATGCGACTGCGGACGGCACGGTGCCCTACGCGAGCGGCTCGGGCGGCCAGGCGCTCTACGTGCTGCCGCACGCGCAAACGGTCGTCGTGCGCTTCGCGGGGGGCGGGTCCTACAAGCACGACGCGTTCCTCGCGCGCCTGCTCCGCGGCGGTACCGCCGGCTGAGAGCGCTACATTCGACGGCCGATCGACAGCTGCGTCCGTTGCGCGAACTCGTACATCGTATAGGCCGTCGTGAGCGTGCGGGCAATGGCGAGCGGATAGACCATGAGCCCGATGCGCAGCGCCTTCGGGCTGTGCCGGCGCAGCAATAGGCGCACTGCGCCGTTGAGCACGAGCGCCGCCGCCACGTTGGTCGTCGGCGTCTTCACGAACGGCCGTGCGATCGGGTCCCCCTCGTCGGCATCGAGGCACATGCGCTCGTTACCGACGATGCGCCCGCGCGCGTCGGTCACGTCGAGGTCCGACGTACAGGCGACTTCGTGCACGACGCGCTGCGTCGTGCCGACGTCGAGCAGCTGCTCGACGAGCAGGATGTTGCTGAGGCGAGCGTTCTCGTCGGCTCGCGCCGGCGCCGGAATCGCAGCCATCATGACGAGCGCGCAGAGGCCGGCTATCCCCGAAACGAACCCGCGTCCCTGCACCGTGCATCGCTCCTCAATGTGCGATTGGGAGCGCTCAAAAGCGAGCGCCCAGAAAAGCCAGCGAAGCGCACGTTTGGCACGCCCCGCGCCCGAACCCTGGTGTCCGAGATCACCGTTCGCGAGGAGGCGAGCGCGGCGAAGGGAATCGCGTCGTATGCGCCGCTCCATCGCCATCGCTACGGCCGTGCTCGCCGTGTGCGCCGCGTCACCGTCGCTCGCGGCCTCGCCGCAGGACCGGGTGCTCGCCGACCTGCGCGCGCGCGTGAAGCACGTGTTCGTGGTCTATCAGGAGAACCGCTCGTTCGATTCGTACTTCGGCACGTTCCCGGGAGCAGAGAACCTCGCAAGCGCCTCGGCCCAGGCGCACGGCTTTCGCCAGCGGGACCCGATCGGGCAACAGGACGTCGCCCCCTTTCGCATCGCCGATCCCGACGTCGCCGACGCCGACCATTCGCGACCCGCGCTCTTTGCCCGCGTGAACGCAGGCGCCATGGATCGCTACGTGGTCGACGAGGAGACCCGCCGCCTGCAGGCGGGCGTGGCCCCGCAGAACGCACAGCGCCTCGGGCTTCTGACGATGGCGTACCAGGACTGCGACACGGTGCCGTTCCTCTGGAAATACGCGCATACGTTCGCGCTCTACGATCACATCTTCCAATCGATGTACGGCCCGTCGACGCCCGGTAACATCGATCTGATCGCCGCGCAGACCGGCCAGACGCAGGCCGCGCGGCACCCGGCCGAGGCGATCGATGCGAGCGACACGGGTCCCGGCGTGCCGGTCGTCAACGATCTGTATCCCGCGTTCGGCCCGTACCATCTCGCGCAGCCCAAGGCGAAACAGCTCGACCTGACGTTTGCGAACGTGCTGCTGACGCTATCGGGGACGTCCGCGACGGACGCCGCGCTCGACGTCGACGACATTCGCGACGACATCGCGGTCCTCGCGCACGGCGGCAGGGCGCCCGTGCCGTGGGGCTGGTACCAAGAGGGTTTCACGGACGACGGGAGCGGGACGTATCCTGCCTATGTCGCGCACCACAACGCACCGCAATACTTCGGATACATCCGTCAGAACCCGGCGTTGTGGAGCCGCGTGCACGACCTCACCGAGTTCTTTCCGGCGGTCGCGCAAGGCGCGCTCGGCGACCGCGGCGTGTTCTTCGTGAAGGGCGGGTATAAGAATCCCTTCGGCTGGGTGCCGGCTAGTGACGACGCGTCGGTTCGCGCAGCGTTCCGTGGCGACGACGATCACCCCGCCTATTCCGATTCGCAGCTCGCCGAATCGCTGGTTGCGAAGGTGGTGAGCGCCGTCGCCCGTAGCAGGTATTGGAACGATTCCGCGATCGTCGTCCTGTGGGACGATTCCGAGGGGTTCTACGATCACGTCCCACCGCCGCAGTTCGAAGCGTGCCCCGATGGACGTCCCTGCGGCGATGGCCCGCGCGTGCCGCTGATCCTCATCTCGCCGTTCGCGCGGTCGCACGCAATCGTGAGCGACCCCGGCGATCAGGCGTCGTTTGCAAAGTTCCTGAGCGTGCTGTTCGACCTGCCGTTGCTCTCGTCGCTGCCCGACGAGCGGCCGGGCTTGCCGCTCGGGCCGCGGGATGGAAACCCCGCGCTCACGGATCTGCTCGGCGGATTCGATCCGGCCCGGCTGAGCGGCCGCGCCCGGCCCATCGGACCGGACGATGCCGCCATTCCCGACGACGTCCTCAACTCGTTCCCGGCGAAGATGTCGTGCCGCAGCCTCGGCATCGCACCGGTACGCGTGCCGGGCGGGCTCGACGCCCCACCTCCCGGATTCGCGCCCCGCCTGATGCCGTAGGCGTTCGAGGAGCCGCAGCGGCCGCGCCAGAACGCGCCCTGTCCGCGCACTCCTTGCGTCGTTTGGAGGGCCGATCGCCATGGCTCGTTTCCCGATTACCGCGGCCCGATGCACGCCAGGCCGATGCGTGCTGGCGCTCGCCGCATCGTGCGCCGCTCTCGCGATAGTCGCCGGCGCGGTACCGGCGGCTGCGACGACCCCGCGACAAGCACATATCTACGTGAGCGATCCGTTCGGCAACGCGGTGCGACGGTACGTGCTGGTCGACGGAGTGCCCGCATCGTCGCCGGACGCCGTCATCCCGGCGAGGCGCCCGCTCGGGATCGCGCTCGACTGGAACAACGACGTGTACGTTGCCGAGAGCGAAAGCGGGATGATCCATGTGTACCGGCCGAGCCCACACGGAATGATCCGCGTCCACAGCCTGCATCTCGGCTACGAGCCTACCTACCTCGCCGTCGATCGTGGCGGATACCTTTTCGTCTCGCGCGAGAACGGTGACATCCAAGTCTACTCATCGGGCTTTGCCTGGGGACGATCGCTCGGGCGCATCCCGGTCCCCGAAACGCAAGGTCTGGCGACCGATTCCGCCGGCAGGCTCTACGTGCTCGTCACGGCCGCGGGCATCTGGACGTACGATCACCCCGAGGCGGCGCCGAAACGGCCCGATGGGTTCGTCAAGCCGACCAGTTCCGAGCACGTGTTCACGGGCGCGCTCGCGGTCGACGAGCACGACGAGCTCTTCGCTCGATTCATCCCGCTCCTGAGCGGCGCGTGGACGCAGATGGATTTCGCCGACGTGACGGGCCCGCCGCGCATCGCCCCACCGCTCTTGACGCAGGATTGTCATAGCGGAAGGGAGCCCGGATATACGTACGGCGCCGCCGCCGGCTACGGCCATCTGTACGTTGGATGCAACACGCCCGGCCCCGCAGTGTACGTCTACGCGGAGCACGCGGGCGGCAGGCGGACTGCACTCGCGAGAATCTCTCGGGAGCTGTCATCGGTCGCGATGATCGCGCTCGATCGCGCGACGAGTTCGACGCCGTGGGCGTTCGTCCGCGACCGCTAGCGGTGGGCGTTTACCACCGCTAGGCGCGGCTGCGCTTCGTCTGCACGAACGCCTGCACATCCTCGAGCGGCCGTGCGTTGAGCACCTCGCTCTTCGTGATCCACGCACGCCTCGCTTGACCCACGGAGTATGCGACGTTTGCGAGCTGATCCGCCGCGTGCGCGTCGCTGTCGAGCGCGAACGTGACGCCGAATTGCCGGGCGCGGCGCGCGAGGGCGCTCGGCAGATCGAGCCGCTCCGGCTGCCCGTCGATCTCCAGTGCCGTCCCGGTGCGTGCCGCGGCGGCGAAGACTGCGTCGTAGTCGAACTCGTAGCCATCGAACGCACCGATGAAGCGCCCGGTCGGATGACCGATGATGTTGACGTACGGGTTCTCGCATGCGCGGATGATGCGCCTGGTCATCTCGTCGCGCCCGATGCGCAATGCGTCGTGCACGCTGCCGATCACGATGTCGAGCTCGGCCAGCTCCTCGGGCCGAAAATCGAGCGAGCCGTCTTCGTGGATGTCCACCTCGCTCGAGCAGAGCGTCCGGATGCCGTGCTGGTCGCCAAGCGCCCGGACATGCGCCCGCTGCGCGCGTAAGCGCTCGGGCTCGAGGCCCATGTCGCCGCGACCGAGCGAGTGGTCGGAGATCGAGTGGTATTGGTACCCCATGCGCGCGGCGCGTGCGATCATGTTTTCGAGCGTGTCGGCGCCATCGCTCCACGTGCAGTGCATGTGGAAATCTCCACGCAGGTCGGCGAGGGTAACCGGAATCGGCAGCGAGCCGTCGGCGGCGGCCTCGATCTCGCCGAGGCCCAGCCGCATCTCGGGCGCGATGTAGGCGAGGCCGATCGCCGAGTACACCTCCTCTTCGGTGCGGCACGTCATGTTGTCGCCGGTCGCGAGGTCGAGAACGCCGTTCTCGCTGACCCGCAGCCCCTTGCGCACGGCCAACTCGCGCAGCTGGATGTTGTGTTCGCGGCTCCCGGTGAAGTGCTGGAGCAGGTTTCCGTACAGGTGCGCCGGCAGCACGCGCAGATCGATCTGCAGGCCGCCCGCCAGCCAGATGCTCGCCTTCGTGGTTCCTTCGGCGAGCACGGCTTCCGCTCGCTCCCACGCCGTGAAGTAGCCGATCACGGCGGCCGCGTCGTCCGCCGTGCACACGATGTCGATGTCGCCCACCGTCGGCTCGGCGCGCCGCAGGCTGCCCGCGTAGGTGACGTCCCGTGCCGGCGAGCCGGTTTCGATGTAGCGGACGATCTCGCGCGCCAGCGGCAAGGCGACGCCGATCGGCGTGCGCGTCTGCCGTCCCTTGTAGGCGAGGATGCCCCGCTTCATGTTCTCGAGCGACTTGCGGCCCAGCCGCGCAGTGCCGGCGAGCGCTCCCGAATCCAGGGCGCGCTCGAGATCCACCAGCGACGCGATCCCGTGCGCTTCGAACAGGGTCGCGGCGGTCTTGACCCCGACCCCCTGCACGCCGAGCAGTTCCATCAGCGTCGGGGGATACTTCGCCGCCAGCTCCTCGAAGTAGCCGCAGCCTCCCGTGGTCGCGATCTCCTCGATCCGAGCGGCGATGGTCTTGCCGACGCCGGGTAACCTCGTGAGCTCCCCGGCCGCGATCAGATCGGCCACAGGCGGAGCGTTCTCGATCGCGGACGCGGCGCGTTCGTAGGCCATGAACTTGAAGAAGGGCTCGCCCGCGAACTCCATCAGCGTTCGGATGTCGAGCAGCTTGCGCGCGATGTCAGCGTTGGTAAACGAGCGCTCCATGACAAGGACCCGTCTTCCACGAATTCGTACGAACGTCCCATGTTGCGCGAAGGGCGGCTCGATCCGCTCGTTTTCAACCTCCCCGTCGAGAAGATGCGCGCCGGGTACTACTCGGACACGTACTTCAACCGCGCCCGCGAGATCATGGCACGCGACGGCAACCATACGAAGGTTCGCATGCAGGTATTCGCGCGCAACCACTCCGTGCTCTGCGGCATCGACGAGGCGCTCGCGATCGTACGGCTGTGTTCGGGACGCACCGATCCGGCATCGCAGGCCTGGCAGGAGGGTTGGCCGGCGCTCGATGTGCGCGCACTGCACGACGGAGACGAGATCGCGCCCTACGAGACCGTGATGACGATCGCGGGAGAATACGAGCTGTTCGCGCACTTGGAAACCTGCTACCTCGGCGTGCTGTCGCGCCGCACGCGCATCGCGACCAACGCCCGCGAAATCGTCGACGCGGCAAACGGCAAGGACGTCCTCTATTTTCCGGCGCGGTACGACCATCACATGATGCAGACCGGCGACGGCTACGCGGCATACATCTCGGGCGCCCTCGGCGTATCGACGGATGCGAATGCCGAGTGGTGGGGGGCCCGCGGCATGGGGACCGTGCCGCACGCGCTGATCGCCGCCTATGGCGGCGACACCGTGCTCGCAACGGCGAAGTTCGCCGAATATATCGACCCGAAAGTGCACGTGATCGCGCTCGTCGACTTCGAGAACGACTGCGTGCGCACGAGCCTCGACGTCGCACGGGCGCTCGGCGACCGGCTCTGGGGCGTGCGGCTCGATACGTCGGGGACGATGGTCGACCGATCGCTGTGGGCGCAGATGGGAACGTTCATTCCGACGGGCGTCGTGCCGCAGCTCGTGCACAACGTGCGCGACGGGCTGGATCGCGAGGGGTTCCGCGACGTCAAGATCGTGGTCAGCGGCGGGTTCAATGCCGCGAAGATCCGCGAGTTCGAGGATCAGGACGTCCCCGTCGACGCGTACGCCGTCGGCAGCGCGTTCTTCGAGGGAACCGGCCGCTTCGATTTCACCGCCGACATCGTCGCGATCGAACGCGGCGGAGGCTGGGTCGAGTGCCACAAAGCCGGGCGGCCGGAGCGCCCCAATCCGCGGCTCGGGAGCGCCGAACGCTGAGCGAGCGCGTTCTGCACGCCGCCGGAGCGACGTTCGCGCGCGACGGAGTGACGCTGGTGCCGCCATTTTGGCTCGACGTCTGCGCCGGCGAGCGCGCGTCGCTGGCGCTGCGCGACGCGCGCGCCGCAAAGGTCGCCGCGCGCATGGTCGCCGGCATCGTCAAGACGACGTGCGGCACGCTGCTCGTCTGCGATTTCGATCCGCGCATCCAACCCGTGCAAGCGAAGCGCCTCGCCGGCTTCGTCCCGGCACAGCGCGACTGCGCGCCGTGCGGCGACGCCGGCGCGGCCATCGATCTCCAGGCTGCCCTCTTCGAGGTGCCACGCAAGCCCGCGCGGCAGCGCGTCGATGCGGTGCTCGCCGCGCTGGGCACGCGTGACGCCGCCGGATTCGCGGTCGCGCTCGCGCTGGTGCGGCCGATCAAACTGTTGGTACTGGACCGGCCATCGCCGGAGTTCGAGGCGCGCGTCGCGCAGATGCTCGACGCCGGCACGGCGCTCGTCTGCACGGGCGTCGGCGTCGACGCGCCCGCCGCAATCCTCGCCGCCCGATGATCGGAGGCCGCGCAACCTGGACGATCGCGTCGTCCGCATTGCGCCGCGCGCCGCGCGCTGCAGAAGGCATCGCCGTGCTCTGCGCTACGGGAGGCGCGGCGGCCGCATCGCCCACCGCCGCAGCGTGCTTCGCGGTCGTCGGCATCGCCGCAGCCACGGTCGCGTCGATCGGCGCGCAGCGCACCGCCGACGTCACGGACCTGCGCCTGTTCGCGGCTCCCCTTTACGGTCGCGAGCTGGCGCGCGCGATCGTCTTGGCGCCGTGCGTGCGGCTCGCCGTCGCAGCGCTCGTGGCGCTGTGCACCGTCGCTGTGAGCGCCGCCGTGCTTCACCGCAGCCTCCCCAACGACGCATGGGGGCGGCTCGCGGCGCTCCTGGCTGCAGAGATCGTCGCCACGCTCGTCGCGATGTCCGGGTGCGCCCGCCGCGGCCGCGAGCGCTCGCTCTACGTGGGGCTCGCGCTCGTCGCCGGCGCGGCCGTCGCCTGGCTCGGATTCACGGCGACGCCGACCGCGCTGCTAGCGGCAGCGGTTGCGGGAGGGACGCTCGGGTTCGTCGCCGTTCGCGCGCTCGGCGAGACCCTCGCGCGCTACGATCCCCTCGAGTGACCCCTACGCCGGGGCGACGGCCGCAGCGGCGAGACGTTCGACGATTGCGCGATTGAACTGATTGAGGTCGGCGACGCCGCGCGAGGTGACCCAGTGCCCGTCCTGCACGATGGGCTGGTCGCGGTACAGGCCGCCGGCGTTGCGGATGTCGTCGGCGATCGATGCGGAGCCGGTCATCGTCCTGCCCCGGGCGACCTGCGCGGAAATCAGGACCTGCGCTCCGTGACCGACCGAGAAGATCGGCTTCTTGATCGCGTCGATCTCGCGGACGAACCGCTGCACCTCGCGGTCCGAACGGATGTGGTCCGGCGACAGGCCGCCGGGAACCAGGAGCGCATCGAAATCGTCGGCCGTACAATCGGCGACCAACTCTTCGGCTCGCACCTGCAGCGGCGAATCGTCGAGGCCGCGCTTCCCGCGGATCCGCTGGCGCGCGCGCTCCGTGGTTCCGACGATCGTCACGACCGCACCGGCCGCCTCGAGCGCACGGCGCGGCTGCTCGAACTCCGCCTCTTCGAATCCATCGCCGACGAGTGCCGCGACGCGCTTTCCCTCAGTTGGTCCCTGTTGCATGGCGGCGAGGTTTTCGCCGCCCCTCCGGCTTTCCCGTCAGCCGGGCTCGCCCGGCTCGAACGATAGGAAGTCGGCCGCGCGAGCGCGGAGCCGCACCCATGGAGCCCGGCTCGATCGAGGCGCGGAAGTCCCGCCACCTCGACATCTGCCTTGAGGAAGACGTCGCATCGACGCGTGAGACCGGCTTCGGCCGCGTGCGGCTTCGGCACGAAGCCCTGCCGGAGCTTGCGCTCGAGGACGTCGAGACGGTCACCGAATTCCTCGGGCGCGCGCTTCGCGCGCCGCTGGTCATCTCGTCGATGACGGGCGGCACGCAGCGTGCGAAGGCCATCAATCGGAACCTTGCGCTCGCCGCGGAGCGCCGGGGCGTCGCGCTCGCGTTAGGAAGCCAGCGAGCGGCAATCGCCGATCCATCGCAGATCGAGACCTACCGCGTCCGCGACGTGGCGCCCCACATCTTGCTGTTCGCCAACCTCGGGGCCGTGCAACTCAACTACGGCGTGGGGCTGGACGACGCGCGGCGTGCCGTCGACGACGTGGGGGCCGACGGGCTGTACCTGCACCTCAACCCGCTCCAGGAGGCGCTCCAACCGAGCGGCGACACCGACTTCCGGGGCCTGCTACCGAAGATCGCCGCGCTCGCGAGCGGCCTCGGCGTCCCCATCGTCGCCAAGAGCGTAGGGTCCGGCATCGCGGTGGCGACGGCGCGGCGGCTGCTCGACGCCGGGGTTGCCGCGATCGACGTCGCCGGCGCCGGAGGCACGTCGTGGGCCCGGGTCGAGGGACGGCGCTCCGGCGACGCTCGCCGCGAGGCGCTCGCCGAAACCTTTGCGGGTTGGGGCTACCCGACGGCCGAGGCGACCGCGGCACTCCGCGCCGCGCTCCCGAGCGCGCTGCTCGTTGCCAGCGGCGGCGTACGCAGCGGGATCGACGTCGCCAAGGCCATCGCGATTGGCGCCGATCTTGCCGGGATCGCCCTCCCGTTTCTCGAGCCCGCGACGCGCTCGGCGGATGCGGTCGTCGAGGCCCTGGACCAGGTGATCGCGGGCCTGCGCATCGCCATGTTCGCGAGCGGTTCGCGCCGCCTCGCGGACCTCGGCTCGGCGCTCGCGTGAACCGCGTGCCGCGAAGGCCGCTAGGCGCCGTCCCTCGGCGCGGGGTCCGTGTCGACCAGCAGGTCGGTCCCGTCGACCCGCACCGCGAAGCGGTCGACCTCGCAGAAGTCGCCGAGCGTCATCCGTCCGGTTCGCACGTCGAAGCACCACGCATGCCACGGACAGGTGACGATCGGTCCGTCGATCCAGCCCTCCGCCAGCGGCCCGCCCTGATGCGGGCACGTACCCTCGATCGCGTAAAAGGTGCCGTTCACGTTGAAAACCGCGACCTCACGCACGCCGACGATGAAGCTCTTCGCGTTTCCGGGGGGGATGTCGGCCGCAGCCGCGATGCGGACGAGCTTGGGCATCAGGAGAGCAACCTCGGCGCGATTGCGTCGCGTACCTGCAGGGGAGGCACGGATGTTAGCTGACTACCGGCTCTGGCTCGAAACCGAGCTGCGGCTTCTTAGCAATGCGAGCAACCACGAGTACTCGTTCGGCCAGGCGGCGATGGCGAAGCGCGCCCTCGAGCGCTTCGAGCAGACCCTGCGGGGACGAGTTGCCCTCACCTTCGAACGGGGTCGAGTCGACGC
>Ga0302325_10003830_pt1 | contig 35147 bp, 27 predicted proteins | sample Palsa_T0_2_FD_201948 | JGI IMG/M metagenome (GOLD analysis project Ga0302325, IMG submission 201948) | Peat permafrost microbial communities from Stordalen Mire near Abisko, Sweden - Palsa_T0_2 | ecosystem: Environmental > Terrestrial > Soil > Palsa > Peat permafrost | place: Sweden: Abisko...
TACGAGCACGAGAGGACACCGTGGCTGAGTCGCAGCCGACCGTACTGATCGTCGAGGACGAAGAGTCCTTTGTCGAAGCCTTGGTGATAGGCCTGAAGCGCGAGGGCTTCCTCGTCAAGGTGGCCCGTGACGGCGCCGAGGCCCTCGCCATCTTTGACGTCGTCCGTCCCGACCTCGTGCTGCTCGACGTGATGCTGCCCAAGGTGTCCGGCATCGACGTCTGTCGGGAGCTCCGCGGCAAGTCGCGTGTCCCCATCATCATGGTGACGGCCAAGGGTTCGGAGATCGACACGGTTGTCGGCCTCGAGGTGGGTGCCGATGACTACGTCGCCAAGCCCTACCGCCTCCGGGAGCTCGTCGCCCGCATGCGAGCCGTCCTGCGCCGCGCGCCTCGGGACGACGAGGACGATGAGGGGGTCGGCGACGCCATCGAGGTCGGCGACGTCAGGCTCGACCCCGAACGCCACGAGGTGTTTGTCCGGGGCCACCAGGTCAGCCTGCCGCTCAAGGAGTTCGAGCTTCTCGAGATCCTGCTCGCCAACGCCGGGCGGGTACTCCCACGGGAGACGCTCATCGATCGGGTGTGGGGTCCGCACTACGTCGGCGACACCAAGACCCTCGACGTGCACATCAAACGGCTGCGGTCGAAGGTGGAGGAAAACCCCTCGGCGCCGAGGCGCATCACCACCATCAGAGGACTCGGCTACAAGTTTGAGGTGGTCGGCGCACCGTTGGGTCGGCTGGCCAACGGGCAGTGACGCCTCGGTCCATCTTGGTCCCCGAAGGGGCCTACCATCGACGGGGTGGGTTCCGATGCCGGTCCCGTCGGATGGCAGCCCTTGACCGAGCCCGGGCGATCCGGTCGGGCCGGTCGGGCCGGCCAAGCCGCTCGCCCTGACGGGTCCGGCCGTCTGAGCCGTCTGGTCCCGCGGCCACGAGTTCGGTCCCTGCTCGACCCACCCGGAGGGACCGCCCCGCACGGGGAGTCAAAGGAGCGCACGGCCAAGGCTGACGCCTTCCTCCGCCTCGCTCTCACCCACACCCTCGTCGCCGCCGGCGACGCCATGGCCACCGTTGCGCTCGCCGGATCGATCTTCTTCACGGCCCCCAACCCCGACGCCGCCCGCGTCAAGCTCATCTTGTCGCTCGTGCTGACCATGGCGCCTTTTGCCGTGGTCGCTCCGTTCCTCGGGCCGGCGATCGACCGCAGCAAAGGTGGCCGCCGGATCATGCTGATCGGCGCCGCCATCGGTCGGGCGCTCGTGTGCCTCTACATGGCGACCAAGCTCAACAGCTGGCAGCTCTATCCGTGCGCCCTCGTCCTGCTCATCCTGGTCAAAGCCCACGCCGTCGCCAAGAGCTCGCTCGTGCCGGCGACCATCGACAGCCCCGACGATCTGGTTGCGGCCGGGAGTCGATTGGCCGTCCTGGCCACCATCGCCGCGCTCGTCGCCGCCGGTCCCGCCGCCGGAATCTCCGCGCTGGCCGGTGCCGCTGCCGGAGCACCCTGGGTCCTGCGGTTGGCGGCCGTCGCCTACGCCGTCGGAGCCGTCATGGCGCTGCGGACCCGGCCCGCCCCCCCGGCTGTCATGGACCCCCCCGACCATGTCGACGAGGCGGTGCGCAGCCGAGGCGTCTCGCTGGCATCGACGTGCATGCTGACCATCCGGGCGTGCTCGGGCTTCCTCACCTTTGCTGCCGCCTTCATCCTGCGCCGGGCCCGCCACCCGAGCACCCCCGCCTGGTGGTACGGGCTGGTCGTGGCCGCGGCGTTGGTGGGCGGCTTCGTGGGGAACGTGGCCGGTCCGCGCCTTCGCCGCGCGGTAGGTGAAGAGCGCATCTTGACGGCCGTCCTCGGCATGGTCGCTTTCGCCGGGCTGGTAGCCGCCCGGCTGCACAACAACCTCGGACTTGCCCTGCTGGCGATGGCCGTAGGAGCGGCTGACGGCGTCGGCCAGTTGGCCTTCGACGCCATCGTCCAACGGGATGGGAACGAGGGGGCCCGGGGTCGGTCGTTCGCCCGCTTCGAGGCCACCTTCCAATTGGGTTGGGTAGGGGCTGCATTGCTGCCGGTCATCCTGCCCTTGTCCCAACGCCTGGCCGGCGTCATGGTCGCCGTCGCCACCGGGTTCGCGGCCATCTCCTACCTCGGCGCCCGTCAAGCCGTGCTCCACGTCGCCCATCGCGACGAGCCAGGTCCGCCGTCGCCAGTGGTTGCGCCCGCCCCGCCGGCCCCGCCGCGGCGCGAGACGCCGGGCATCGTCTGGGCCGACGATGCCATCGTCGAGGGTCAGGCCCGACTGCCGTTCGAGGATGAGGTCGGGGGCGATCAGGACCGCGCGCCCCAATTCCCGTGAGAGTCGTCGTGATCGCCGACACCCACATCCGGCGCGGGGGAAGTCGTCGTCTACCCGACGCCGTCTACGACGAGCTCGGGCGGGCCGATGTCGTGCTCCACGCCGGCGACGTGGTGGCACCCGAGCTGCTCGACGAGCTCTCGGGGTTCGCGCCCGTCCACGCCGTGTTGGGCAACAACGATCTCGACCTCGTCGGCCGGCTTCCTCGGACGGAAGAGCTCATCCTCGACGGCGTGGCTGTCGCCATGATCCACGACGCCGGCCCGCGCGCCGGCCGAGCGGGCCGGCTGTCGCGGCGGTTTCCAGGGGCCCGGCTCGTCGTGTTCGGTCACAGCCACGTGCCTGAAGACAGCGAGGGTGTCGGCGGTCAGAGGTTGTTTAACCCCGGCTCACCGACGGAGCGTCGCGGTCAACCCCACCACACCTACGGCGTGTTGGAAGTGGTCGACGGGGCGATAACCGAACACCGTCTGATCGCCGTCCCGTAGCATCGCCCGCCGTGGACGCCCGGACCTTCCTCGGCCTCGAGGCGCGCGACGATGATCGTCTGCGGTGGCGGCTGGAGGTCACGGCCGGGATTGCCGCGGGCGGCAGGTTTCTCTTCGGCGGGTGCGGGCTCGCCGCAGGCATCGAGGCCATGGAGCGCGCCACGGGTCGATCGTGCGTGTGGGCGACGGCGCAGTATCTCTCCTACGCCATCGTCGGATCGACGGTCGAGCTGGAGGTCACCGTCGCTGTCCAGGGTCACAATCTGAGTCAGGCGCGATGCGTCGGTCGCGTCGACGACGCGGAGATCTTCACCGTCAACGCCGCGCTGGGGCACCGTGAGTTCGATCGCACCGGATGCTGGGCGATTCCCCCGGAGGTGCCGCCGCCGTCGGAGTGCCCGCGGCGCGAGCTTCGCTTCGAAGTGGTCGAGTCGATCATGGGGCGAGTCGAGACGCGGGTCGCCGGCGGCCGCCAGTTCGACGAGCTCGACGGGACGCCGGGCGACGGTCGTTCGGCCCTGTGGTGCCGGCTTCCCGAGGTCCTCGAACCCTCGGCCGGCGCCCTTGCCATCTTCGGGGACTTCGTTCCCGGCGGCATCTCCCAGGCGCTCGGCATCGGGGCGGGCGGCAACAGCCTGGACAACACCCTGCGCGTCGTGCGCGTCGTGCCGACCGACTGGGTGCTCGTCGACCTACGGATTCACGCCATCGATCGCGGCTTTGGGCACGGCCTCGCCCACCTGTGGGCGGAGGATGGCACCTTGCTGGCCACGGCGAGCCAGTCGGTGATCGTGCGGACCTGGGACGGGCGCCTGCCGGGGCTCCCGGCGCCGGGCCGGCCGCGCTGAGCGCCGCGCGCCGGATCGCCGCGCCCCGGGTCGCCGCGCCCCGGGTCGCCTCACCCCGGGTCGCCGCGCCCCGGGTCGCCTCATCCCGGGACCACGTGCGAGCTGGCGTTAGGAATCAGCGGCGAAAGGCCTCTGATTCCTAACGCCATGGTGATCGTGCTCGGGGCAACAGCGGTCGGGCGCGCGCCGCCCGGCCGCGCCGGGCTAGTCGGGTAGGTCGATGCGCTCGAGCCAGAGGCCGGGTGCGTCGATCTCCGCCGGCGTGGGCAGCTCCTTGGCGCTGCGCCACAAGCGAGCCAGGCCTTCCTCGCCGGCCCGCTCGACCACGCCGTTGACGAAGCGCTGACCACGCTCGTACGCGGGACGGGACAGCTCCAGGCCAAACAGCTGGCGGATCAGGTCATCGGCGTCGTGCCGCTCGACTCGGCGTCGCCGCAACGCCTCTGTCAGCGAGCCGTGGCTACCGATCAGCCGCTGGCCGACGATGTCGACGATGTGGTCGACGTATCCCTCGACGGCCGAGACGACGGCGGCGAGCTGGCTCTCGACCTCGTACTGGGCCGGCGTGGTCACCGCGCCCAGAAGCGCCTCGGGGTTGTTGAACAAGTCGGGAAGGGAAGACGGATCGGTCAGGTCGAGTTGCTCCAGCTGGCCGGTGAGGGCGGTCGGGTCGACGCGGAATCCGCTCACGAACTCGGCGAGGAGCGTGTCCAGTCGCTCCCGCACGTGGGGACGCCCCAGGACGGCGTGGTGCGTCAACTCCGAGAGGCAGACCCAAAGGCGCACGTCGTCGGGCGGAAGGCTCCAGTCGGTGGCAAAGGTGGTGATGGTGGTCGGAACCATGAGCAACTCGTCCCCGAGCGGGCGGGGGATGGGCAGCTCGTACTGACCCATGGCTTGGCTGGCGAGATGGCCGCACAGGGTGCCGGCCTGGGCGCCCAGGAAAAACGGTCCGAGGACTTGCGGGAGGCTGCCGAGCAGGCCGGCCTCCGGATCGGCGGGGTTGAACAGGCCGCTGAAGAGATCGCCTGGATTGACGGGGCCGTCCTGGTCTCCCAGCCCCAGGCTTTCGGCGCCGGGGCCGGCGCCCGGGGGGGACGGGGCGGTCAGGGATCGAGCCAGCCCCTCGAACAACGGCCGGTAGTGGTCGAGGGTGTAATACCCCCACTCGGCTCGGGTCACGGCCTTGACGCTGACCACTCGGCCGGTCTGGGCGGTGGCCAGCCCGGTGGTGTCGGCCACGTGGAGGTCGGCGATCCGGAGGAGCTCCTCCAGGCGGAGTCGGTCGAGGGGGTCGACGTTGGGCTCGACCTGCCCGCCGGTGGCGACCGCCAACGTGGCCTGGCGGGCGATCTGGGTGTTGAGGGGTCCGTCGGCCATGAACATCTTCATGAGGTCGCCGAGGAAGCCGAAGGGATTGCTGTCCTGACCCCCACTTGGCCCGAGCTCGCTCACAGCGGCCATGGTATGCCCGTGCGTTCGATGGTCGTTACCGGGGTCCCCGGTCAGGTGGGTCAACGAGTCGTGGCCCTTCTCGAGGGCGTGGATGACGTCGACCGGGTGGTTGCGCTCGACACCCGCGCCCTTCTCGGCCCTGATCTCGACGCGCGACTCAGCGGGGCGGACACCGTCGTGCACCTGGCTTGGTCCCTGGGCCCACCCCGTGGGGCCGGCGGCGATGACCCATCGGGCCGCAACGTGGTTGCCACTCGGAGGGTGCTCGATGCCGCCGCGGCCGCCGGCGTCCGCAGCCTCGTCCACTTGTCCAGCGCGTCGGTGTACGGCGCGTGGCCCGACAATCCCGTGCCCGTCAGCGAGGAGGCGGCGTTAAGGCCCAATCCTGGCATCGAAGATGTCGCGCAGCGGGGCGAGGCCGAGCGCCTGGTCGCCGAATGGGCGTTTGAGCATCCGGCGGCGAGCGTCGCCGTCCTGCGACCGGCGACGATCCTGGGGCCGGGCGTGGATTCGTGGCTCTCCCGGGCGCTCGCCGGCCACGGGGCGCTGCGCCCGGACCAGGCCGACCCACCTCGCCAGTTTGTCCATGCCGACGACGTCGCGACCGCCGTGACGCTCGCCGCCCGCGAGCGATTGGACGGGGTCTACAACGTGGCGCCCGACGGCTCGGTGACCGGCGAGATCATGCGCGGCCTCACCGCCGGCGGGCCGACTCTGCCCGTGCCGGCGCGGTGGGCCGGTGTCCTCGCGCACTGGGCCTGGTCGCTCCACCTGTCCAATCTTCCACCGGCTGTCCTGCCGTTGCTGGAGCATCCCTGGGTGGTGGCCAGCGACCGGCTCCGTGCGGTCGGCTGGGCTCCGAGGCATACGAGCGAGGAGGCCATCGTCGCCGGTCGGCCGGGTAGCCGCTGGCGAGAGATGGGGCCGTCGCGTCGCCAGCAGGTGACGCTCGCGGCCGCCGGGGTGGGGGTGGCGTCGGTCGGCGCCGGCCTCGCGCTACTCGTCATCCGCGCCCGCGGGCGTGAACTCAGGTGATGCCGGTAGGCCGGGGTGCGACGACGGCGCTGATGAGGCGTTCGTGGCCGTCCCGGTAGAGGTCGAGCGAGACCGTCGACCCGGGCGCTGAGGCGTGAACGGCCGTGATCAGGCCGACCATGGAGGTGATGGCCTGGTCGTTGACGCCTACGACCACGTCGTTGTCCTCCAAGCCGGCCGTGGCGGCGGGGCTGTTGGGAAACACCTCGCTGATCACCGCCGCTCCGTCTACGCCGAGCGCAGCAGCAGCGGCTGGCGCAGCATCGGTCCCCCGCACGCCGAGCCACACCGGCACGAACCGACCTGTCGTCAGCAACTCCGTGGCGACCTGGCGGGCCAGGTCGACAGGCGTCGCGTATTCGACGGTCCCGTCGGGCCCGCCCAGGGCGGTGCTGATGGCCACCACGGCGCCGTGGCTGTCCAGCAGCGCGCCCCCGACAGTGGTCGGGGGCGACGGCGTGTCCACCTCGAGCAGGTCGCCGAGCGGGGTGCCCGCGGGGGAGACGATCGCCTGGCCGAGCGCGCCGATGAGGCCCTGATCGCCGGCCTGGTCGTCGGCAACGGTCCCGTCGGTAGGCGCTCGCAGCGTGATGATGGGATCGCCGACGGCCAGGTCGAGAGCCGACCCCATGGGGGCGGGGTCGTAGGCGCTGCCGTCCAGCTTGATGACGGCCAGATCGCTGCCGGCGTCCCAGGCCACGAGGTGGGCGCCGACGTGCCGGGTGCCGCCGACGATGGCAGTGAGACTCTCGGCGCCGGTCACGGTGTGCGCCGGTGTGATGACCATGCCGTCGCTGCGAAAGACCATGCCGATGGAGGTCGTCGTGCCGTGGGCGTCGCGGGCGACCAGGGTTACGCACGAGGCTTGCACCCGCTCGGCCCCGCTCATGAAGTCGGGCGGCGCGCCGGTCGACGCCAGGGTGATGACGGGCGCGAGGTCGACGTCGTGTTCGAGTGCAGGCACGGCGACCTCGCGGGTCGATAGGCCGCCCGACGCGTAGAGGGTCCCGGTGGCGAGTAGGGCGCCGATCACGCCGGAGAGGATGGCGACGGTCCACATCCGCGAATACAGCGCGTGCCGGGTGGAAGGGCGGCCGGCGAGCAGCGCCGCCTCCGACGGATGTCGCCAGAGGCGGTCATCGGGCGGGAGCAAGAGGCCCGACGAGCCTGCGTCATCAAGGTCGTCGTCAGGCTCCACGAGTGCTCAGAATACCGGTGGCTTCACCGCCGAAAGGGGTCAGGCACGCCATCGGTGCAGGTGAGCGGCCTAATCTGTATCGGATGGCCCACCTGCAACCTCCGACGGATAGCGACGATTGGATCGCGCTGTGCCGGTCGCCCCTGCCGACGGGCGCGGCCCTGGAGTGGGCCACGGTGGCCGGGTGCGGCGGCGTGGTCGTCTTCGCGGGCACCGTTCGTGATCACGCCGACGGACGCGAGGGCGTCACCGCTCTTGAATATGAAGCCTACGAAGGTCCGGCCGGGGATCGCCTCCGTGCGCTCGCGGCCGAAGCCCGGCGGCGCTGGTCCGACGTCGGTCGCATCGCGCTGCTCCACCGCGTCGGCCGTCTGGCCGTCACCGAGACCGCGGTCGTGGTCGTGGTCAGCGCACCCCACCGCGACGCTGCCTTCGACGCGGCGCGCTGGTGTATCGACACGCTCAAAGCGACCGCTCCGATCTGGAAAAAGGAGGAGTGGCTCGACGGCTCGAGTTGGGGGACCCGAGCCACTCCTGTAGCGGACATGTTCTCCGAAGCTGTTTCCCCCCGACGACGGAGCGCGTGACTCGTGGCCAACCTTCTCTACCTGGTCGCCGCCATCGTGGCCACGGCGCTGATCTGCACGGCGCTCTACGTTCGCAATCGCAAACCGACCACCCTCGAATCGGGCATCGACTCCTTCCAGCGCGAGCTCAAGGCGCTCTCCCCGGAGCGCCACAGCAACGAGCGTGGGGGTCGCCGCTCTGGCTAGAGACCTCGCCATCGATCTCGGTACGGCCAACACCCTCGTCTACGCCAAGGGTGAGGGGATCGTTCTCAACGAGCCGACCGTCATCGCCCTCAACGAGCGGACTCAGGACGTGCTTGCCATGGGCAAGGACGCATGGCAGATGATCGGCCGGACGCCGGCGTACATCGTGGCCGTCCGACCGTTGCGAGGCGGTGCGATCACCGACTTCGACATCACGCAGCGGATGATTCGACTGCTGCTCAAGCGATCAGGCGTCAACCGTTGGAATCGACCGCGGGTGTTGATCTGCGTGCCGTCGGCGATCACCGAGGTGGAGCGCCGCGCCGTCGAGGAGGCCGCTCGTCGTGCCGGCGCGGCAGGGGCGTATCTGATCCCCCAGCCCATGGCCGCGGCCATCGGCGCCGGGCTGCCCATCCACGAGCCGCTGGGCAACATGATCGTCGACGTCGGTGGCGGCACGACAGAGACGGCGGTCATCTCCCTCGGGGGCATCGTCGCCCTGCAAGCGATCCGAGTGGGCAGCTTCGACATCGACGCGAGCATCCAGGCTTTCGTGCGCCGCGAGTACGGCATGGCCATCGGCGAGCGCACGGCCGAGGAGATCAAGATCACGATCGGCTCCGCCTATCCGGCCGAGGAGGAGATCAAGGTCGAGGTGCGCGGGCGTGACCTCATGAGCGGCCTGCCGAAGACGGTGATCCTGTCGCCCGAGGAGGTGCGCGCCGCCATCGAGGAACAGGTGGGCGCCATCGTTGATTCGGTCGTTGCCTGCCTCGGCGAGGCGCCACCCGAGCTCGCCCAGGATCTGATCGCGCAAGGCATCCACCTCGTCGGCGGCGGCGGACTCCTGCGGGGCCTCGACCGTCGCCTCGCCGAGGAGACGGCCATCCCCGTGCAGCTGGTCGACGCACCGCTCGAGTGCGTGGTGTTGGGGGCGGGGCGGTGCTTGGAGGCGTTCGATTCGCTGAAGGTGATGTTCATGGGGGCGGAGCGCTAAGCAGGGGAATGTGGCCGGTGCGCGCCCGGCCGTTCACTCCGTGTCGCGCCTCAACAGCTCGGCGGCATCGCGCACCTGCCAATCCCGGTCCTCGGCGGCGCGGGCGAGGGCAGCCTCAACCTCGGGCCCGTCGAACGGCGCGAGGGCCAGCACAGCTCGTCTGCGTATAGCCGGCTTGTCGGTTGTTGCGGCGAGGATGGCCGCCAGGCCGGCAGGGTCGCCGATGGCACCGAGGGCGGCGACGGCCGCCTCGCGGGCGAGGGCGTCGTCGTGTGTTGTCGCGACGGCGCTGAGGGCGTCGACCGTGTCAGGTGGGAGCGGGCCGGCCTCGCCGAGCTCGCCCAGCGCCCACGACGCCACCTCCACGACGGACGCGTCCTCGTCGGCCAGGTGGGCAGCAACGGAGGGGGCGGCGAGGACGAGGTGAGCGGCCGCCGCGACTTCGCACGCCCGTCGGCGCACGTCGGGCGAACGATCGTCGAGCGCGGCGTCGACGTCGGCGACGCTGAGGCCGCCGGCGCGACTCAGCGCGCCGAGCGCTGTCGCCCGCACGCGCGCATCCGCGTCTAGGAGCGCGGCTCGGGCCGCGTCGGCGTCACCACGATGGCCGGCTAGTGCGGCCTCCCGTTGCCGCGCCGGGCCGTCGTTCACCGGCGCTCAGCCGCCACCTTTGGATATGGCGTGGTTGGCGGCGACTCCGAGGATTTGCACGATGACGGCGAATACGGCCGACGTGACGATGGCAACGACGCTCACGATGAGGATCAGCTTGATGAGGGAGCGAAGCCGGGACGGCGTGTTCCAGTCCGGCTCGAGCTTGCCGATGCGGTTGGGGTTGACGTTGATGGCGCGATGGTCGAGGGCCCGGGCGGGAAGCTCGCCCAGCCGCGTGGTTGGGTCGATCGGGGGCGGCGGGAGTGGGGCCGGGGGCGGTGGGAGTGGGGCCGGGGGCGGCGGGAGTGGCGCGGTGGGAGGTGGGAGTGGCGCGGTGGGCGGCGGGGTCGGGAGCGGTGGTGCTGCTGGCGGTGCCGGCGGCAGGTCGACCGGGGGCGCCGGCGCGGCGAGTGAGACCGTCGGCTCGTCCTCGGCGACGAACGTGCCGATGGGCAGGGCGACGCCCACGGGTGGGGGGATCGGCACAGGAACGGTCTCGGCCAGACCGGTTTCCGGGGCGGCGTCGGCCGGCCGTTGCCAGGGACTCACCGACGGTGGCACCGCACCTGTCCCCGGTCGTCGAGCGTGTCCAGGCGATGGATTCGACAGCGCACGCTCGTCTGTCGTCGGCTCGGTAGCGAGGCTGGCTTCGTCGCCGTCGGGGTCGCTCATGGGCATGGGTTGGTCGGTGGGGCAGTATCCGGTTCAGCAGCAGCCGTGGCAGGCTGTCGCCGGCACCGGACGAGGTGGCATCGAGCGAAAGAGTCAGTTGAGGATATGCACGTAACGACGGAGTCGACGGATCTCGGCATGGTAGTGCCCAGTCCGTTGGGCTGGACGCCCATCCCTACGCGACAGCGCCAGCCGTGGCGATGGGGTTTTGGGGTGGTCGCCGTGCTCATTGCCGCCTTCCTCATCCTGCGCATCATCACCGTTCCCTACTACGGCATCCTGCCGGGTGAGGCGCTGCCTGTCGATGGTCCCAACGGAGCGATCCGCCTCGGCTCGGTCCATGGCGGCAGCGGCGATCTTTTCCTGGCGACGGTCGAGCTCGAGTCGCCGATCTCGGAGTGGGATCGACTCACCGACTTCCTCCATCCCAACGACGACATCATTCCCGAGGAGGATGTCACCGGAGGCGCGACGGCCTCGCAGTACAACCAGGAAAATGCCGAAGCCATGGCCGACTCCCAAGAGGATGCCAAGGTGGCAGCCCTTCGTCGCCTCGGCTACAAGGTGCCCGAGCTCGGTGATGGGGCGGCGATCATCGCCGTTGGCACCGGCACACCTGCCGCCGGCGTGCTCAACGCCGGGGATGTCATCACCGCCATCGACGGCAAGGTCGTCACCATCGCGTCGGAGGTCACCACCGATATCGGCGTCCTCAACCCCGGCCAGATCGTCCACATCACCGTCAAGCGGCCCATACCGACGGGGTTCAAGACGATTAGTTTTGCCTTGCAGCTCGTCGCGTGCGACCAGCTATGCCCGGGCGACGCCGGCCGCCCCTTGGTCGGGATCGAGGTGACCACCGATCGCCAGTCGTTCGGATTGCCGGCGGGGATCAACCTCTCGATCGCGACCAACGGCATCGGCGGACCTTCGGCCGGTCTCGCCTTCACGCTCGGCACCATCGAAACGTTGCTCGGCCACGACATCACCGGCGGCCACCTGGTCGCGGCGACGGGGACGATCGATCCGGAAGGGACCGTCGGGGACGTGGGCGGCGTCAAGCAGAAGACGATCGCCGTCGAGGCCCAGCACTGCCAGTACTTCATCGTGCCCCGAGTCGAGTATCACGATGCCGAGTCGAAGGCGCATGATCTGACGATCATCCCGGTCGACAATCTGGACCAGGCTCTGACCTTCTTGGCTTCCATCAATGGCGATCTTCAGGGTGTGCCTTCGGTTCCCCCACCCGAACCTGCCGAATGATGGTGTCCCCGTCGCCGTCAATCCTCACATAAGCCGCCAAAAGGACAATGGCCGCGCGGCCATGTTCGCAAGGGTGGAATCGCTGGTCGCTCCGGTAGCATCGGTAGCCCGCGGGGCTCGTGGCCACCGCGCTTCTATGTCCGCCCCGACCCTCACGCTCGCTCGTGCGATGGAGGTCTCATGATCTCCTTCGCTGCGCTCGGTCGCTTCGCCGCCGAGTTCCTGGCGTTCCTCGCCGGACTCGCCGGGCTAGCGCTTGTCGGCCTGCGTCCCGAGCTGCTGAGCCGTAGTCGCCTGAGCCGTGCCGCGTTGGCACTCGGATTCGCGCTCATCGCCACGGCCGCCTTCCTCGAAGGCTCACTCATCGTCCACGACCGGACGCTGCCCGAAATGGTGGCCGCACGAGGCGTCGGGCTGCTCGCTCTGCTCATCGGATCCCGGCAGTGGGAGGGCGGCGATCGCTCCCGCCGGCTGCTGTGGATCGGGATCGCCGGGATGGCCGTTGCCGCCGGGCTTCTCGCCGGTGGGGTCGGGGCGCTCGCCGACGTGGCGTTAGGCGTCGGCGGAGCGGGGATGGCCATCGCCCTGCGGGTGGCCAGCGGTCGATCGATCGCCGCGCGTGTCGCCGCCGGATCGGCCGCCATCTTGTTGCTGGTCATCCTCGTCCTGTCGGTGTCGCTGTCGGCTGTCCTGTCGACCACGGTGAGAGATGACGCCGGCCGGCGCCTCGACGCCCGCGCCGCCACCGAGGCCGACTTCGCCCAGAAGACCGAGCCCGAGAATGCGGTGGATGTGGCCGCCAACGTGGCTCTCAGCTTCGTGCTGATTCCTGTGTATGCCGAGGCCAACAGCGCGTTGGTCACCAACGGCAACCTTCACACCGGGACGCTGCCGGCCAACCTCACCAACCTCTTTGACGGCATCGAGAAGTTCATCGCGCCCGACCTGGCCATCACGTACATCAACACCATCGGCCACGAATACGCCAAGGCGGCGCCGGGCGGTTTCTCCGCCATCGCCATTAGCGACGCCGTCGGCTCGGACGTGGTCAAGCAGGCGTTCGCGCAGCCTGCTGGTGGCCAACGGGCCGCCGTCCAAGTGTTCGGCTCGGCCGCCTTTGTCGTCGCCGTGCAAGCCATCCAGCATCCGCTGGCGTCCGGCACCGTCGACTACCCGTCGGCCATCGTGGTTGTCCAACCGCTCGACTCCAGCTATCTGATCGCCGACCGACGGCCCCTCGACCCGTCCGTGAGCTTGGCCATCGTGAGTCGCACCGCGGTGCTGGCAGAGGCCGGCAACGCGGGGTCGAGGGCCCAACTGTTGTCCCTGGCATCGCGCACCCTCGACTCCGGCAACCCCATCGCCCTCTCCGCCGCCGGAGGACTCCTCTCGGCCACTCAGCCGATCCTGGCGGGGAGTCAGCCGGTCGCCGTCTTGGTGGCGTCTACGCCGGCGACGGTCGTGACCGACGTGCGGGACAAGCTCTTGCGCACCTTGTTTCTCCTCGCCATGGCCGGGACGTTGGTCGCCCTCGCCCTGGCCGCCTATTCGGGCGAGCGGGTCAGCGGTGGGATCCGGGTTCTCACCGAGGCGGCCCAACGCATCCAAGCCGGCAACTTCGCCGAGCCGGCCGGCGTGCGGTCCGATGATGAGGTCGGCGTGCTGGGTGCGGCCTTTGACTCCATGGCCATGTCGATCTCGGAGCAGACCGCGGCCCTACAACTGGCGGCTGAGGAGGAGACGGCGCTGCGCAACCAGCTCGAGGCCGTCGTGGCCGGCATGGGCGAGGCGCTCATCGCCGTGGACGCTGACGGGCGAGTCACCCTCTTCAACAGGGCCGCCGAGGAGCTCATCGGCCTTGACAGCCTCGATGTCGAAGGTGAGCTGGTCGGGGCCGTGCTCGTGGCGGTCGGCGAGGACGGCGCCGTCCTCGCGACACGACTCGAGCATCCTCTGCCCGGTCGGTGGATGGCGACGGCGACGGTGGCCACCGAGCTCGGTCCGCGCATACCCGTAGCCATCACGGCCGGTCCGTTGCGCGGGCCCGATGGCGGAGTCAGCGGCGGCGTGCTCGTCCTGCGCGACCTGCGACCCGAGCGACAGGTCGAACAACTCAAGAGCGAGTTCCTCTCGCGGATCGGCCACGAGCTGCGTACTCCCCTCACGGGGATCCTGGGGTACGCCGAGATACTCCTGCATCGGCAGGTGCCCACCGAGCGCGCTCACGAGATGCATCAACAGATCGTCGACGCCGGCCGGCGGCTCTATCGCGTGGTTCAGATGTTGGAGTTCAGCGCCGCCGCCCAGGCCGGTCGCAGCCTGATCCGTAGTGAACAGATGAACGTGCGCCAGTTGGTCGACGAGGCGGTCACCACCTGGGCCGAGCGCGTCGGGGGCGGCCACTCGATCGCCCGACGGATCCCCCGCGAGCTGCCCGAGATCACCGGCGATCGTCGATGGCTCACCATGGCCATCGACGAGTTGATCGACAACGCCGTGAAGTTCTCCCCTGAGGGCGGCAAGGTCGGAGTGTCGGCGCAGGAGGCGACGTGGGAGAGCGGGGGGGTCGAGGTGCCCGCCGTGCGGATCACGGTGAGCGACGACGGCGTGGGCCTGACCGAGGCCGAGCAACTCGAGGTCTTCACCGACTTCGTGCAGGGTGATGGGTCCGATACGCGCCGCTTCGGGGGATTGGGGCTCGGGCTCTCGCTGGTCAAACGGGTAGCCGAAGCCCACGGCGGCGGCGTCCAAGTGGAATCTTTGCCAAAACACGGCTCAAAGTTCTCCATGATCGTGCCCACCCTGACGATCAAACAGGAGGGATGAAACGAGGCACTGGGTCGTTTGGGTCTGTGATCGTCGCAACGGTCATCTGCGTCGGGGTCGCGCTCGTCGTCGTGGCGTGCGGCACCTCGGCCGCCGCCCCGCACCAGGGCACGTTGCGGGCGGACGGGGCCGTCATGATCGGCGGTCGTCCCGTGTCGGCGTCAGCGGTTCAACTCGAGTTGGGTGATGACGTCACCGTGACCAACGGGACGGCCGACGTCAAGCTCGCCGACGGCGGGCTACTGGAGCTGCGGGCCGGCTCGACCGTGCTGTTCGACGACGGGCCGCAACTGCAAAACGGTGATCTGCTCGTCGAGTCGACTCACGCGCCGGTAAGCGTGGGTACCGCCGTCGGCGTCGTGAGCGTGGACGGGGTTGCTCGGCTGCGCCGCGACCTCGCCCTCGAGGTCGGGACCTATGAGGGCTCGGCGACCATCGAGGCTGACCGGACCGTCACCATTCCGGGCCTCGAGGAAGACACCATCCCGGCCGTCGGCGTCGTCCCCACCCCGACCCCGCTCCAGCTCGACCCGACCGACGCGTGGGATCAGCAGTTCATGGGGGTCGCCATCGACCTCACCTCCGAGCTTGACGGCGAAAGTCGCTACGTCACCGCCAACACACCCGCCGCCACGGCCGCATCGGCCACGTTCTACCGGATGACGCTTCCCGGTCTGGCGGTCACGCCGACGTTCACGCAAGCCCTCCTGACGACTCCGTTGCCCGGCGACAACGGGCCGCCGGCACCCGGCGATGCGCTCGTCGCCGCCTCGATCGCCCTCGGCGGGCATGGTGCGTTCATCGGTCGGTGGGACACGGCGTTTGCGCTGCGCGAGCAAGGCGCCCAGTGGGGGATCGTCGTGCTCGACGAGGACGCCAACCCCGCGACGGTGATCTCCCTCGTCGGCCAAGCGGTCGACGCCGCCGCCCTGGGACCGCCGAGCCAGCCCGTTGTCGACGTCGATGCCGGCCTTTCGCACCAGCTCTCGTCGGCCGACGTCGCGCTCGCTCTGACCAGTCCGGCTGCGTCGGTGGCGACAACAACGCGGTCCGTCGCTGCGCCGGTGACACGGCACCTCCCCAGCGCCCCCGCTCACCACCCGGCTCAGCCGACGACCTCGCCGACGACGACGCCGCCGGCCACGGGTGCGACGACCACCGTGCCACCGCATGGTGACGTCCTCGCTCCCGTCCTCGATCCCCTCCTCGACCTGGTGCACGGCCTCTTGCCCGGGTAGGCATTGCCAACGCCTGTCGTCCCCGCTTACGCGCCGGCCGACCCGTAGGCTCGCGTCAGTGGCTCGCTCCGCGGCACCCGCCGATCCACCTTCGGGAGGCGATGGCCTAGGCCGGCGCACGTTCTCGGTCAGCTTCCGCGGTTTTGATCAAGCGGAAGTCCGCGCCTACCTCGAGTCGCTCGCGACCGAGTTCAGCATGCTGCGCGAGCGGATCGCCGAGCTCGAGCTGGCGCTGGAGTCGGCACCGCCACCCTTCGATCCGCCGGAGCCGGTGCCGGTGCCGCCGGTCATCGACCGGGCCATGATCACGTCGGCCCTGGGCGAGGAGGCCGGCCGAGTACTGCAAGCGGCGCTGGACGCCGCCGAGGAGCGGATTGGCCGGGCCAATGAGGAAGCCGAACACATCCGGAGGACCTCGCGCGACGAGGCGACGAAGCTCCTCGACGCCGCGGCCGCCGCCCTCGACGATGGGACAGCCGAGGCGGAGCGCGCCGCCGACGCCATCCGGCGGGATGCTGACGCGGCCGCCGCCGACGTGGGCGAGAAGGCCAGGATGGAGGCCGAAGCCATCGTGGCCAAGGCCATCGAGCAGGGCAAAGATGTCGTCGCCCAAGCCCAGGCCGCGCGCGAACGCATCCTGAGTGATCTGTCCCAGCGGCGCAGGACCGCTCTGACCCAACTCGATCAGGCGAGGAAGGGACGGGAGCAGGTCACGGCCAGCCTCGAGGCGCTCCGGTCTGAGCTGATCGGCATCCTTGACGATCTCAGTCGTGCCGATGAGGAGGCCCGTCGGGCGGCTGAGGCGGCTGGCTACCGAGGACCGACGCCCGACGTCGGCGCCGCCGACCTTGTCGACCGGCTCGTCGCTCCCGTCCGGTTTACGGGCGTGACGCGGGCGAGTGAGCCGGCGCCACCCGATCCGGTCGAGGTCGTGGTCGAGCCGGCCGCGGCCACCCCGCCTGCGGTTGCGCCGGTCGCCCCGCCGGTGCCGGCTCCTGTTGCGGAGGCGGTCGGGCCCAAGCCCGAGGCCGCCGCGCCACCCTTGTCGCGCCCTGCCTACCGGCACGATCCGCCTCCCGTTGGGGTATTGGCCGCAACGGCGGTCGGTGCGCCTCCGACCGCGGGTCGGGGCACGAGACGGGTGGACGAGCTCTTCTCCCGCATCCGCGTCGATCAGGCTGGGGCTTCGCCCCCGCCCGACCCCAAGCCGCCTCGACGCGGCGCGCCCCGCGCCCCTGCTCCAGCATCCGCTCCCGAGCCCAACTCGACCCACGTCGAGGCGTCCGTTGCGTCGGCAGCGCCGGCGCCCTCGGTGTCGGCTGTCGACGACGCGTCGCTCGAGGCCCCGCGGACCGACGCCGACGAGGCTCACCTCGAGCGCCGCGACGCCCTGTTGGAGGCGGTGTTACCGGCCGCGGTCCGCGCCATCAAACGGGCCATCGCCGACGATCAGAACCTTGCCCTCGATCGCCTACGCACGCAGCGCACCAGTGTGGTGACCGTCGATGGGCTGCTCGGTGGCGAGGCCGCTCAGTTGGCGACCTTTGCCCAGCAGGCGACCCCCGCTCTGACCGAAGCCGCTGTCGCCGGTTGGGCGCTCGCCGGCGCTACGCCCCCGGGCGCCACACCCCCGGGTGATGGCACAACATTGGTGCTCGCCATCGCCGAGCGACTGGCCAGCGATCTGGTGGTTCCCTTCCGTCGGCGGGTGGCCGACGCCGTCGAGTCCGTCGGTGGTGTTCGCAGTGACGAGACGGTGGATCGGGTGACCAGCGCCTACCGCGAGTGGCGAACTCGCCTCGACCGGGCCACGGGTGACGCCGTCACCGAGGCGGTCTCGGCCGGATTCCTGGCGGCGGTGGGTTCGGACGTGCTCGTCCGTTGGGTCGTCGACGATGTGGACGGGCCGTGCCCGGACTGCGACGACAATGCATTGGCAGGGGCAACCCCCTCGGGACAGCCGTTCCCGACCGGTCAGGTGGCGCCGCCCGCCCATGCCGGTTGCCGTTGCGCGCTCGCGCGGACCTAGGCTCCGCCCTCATGCGTACACCAACGGATCTGCCTCGGCGCCCACGCCCCCGGGTGCCTCGCGGCCGGCCCGCCATCATCATCGCCGTCGTCGTCGTCATCGTGCTACTGACCTCGATCCGAGGGATCGCCGGATTCTGGACCGACTACCTCTGGTTCCAAAACTTGGGCTTCGCGTCGGTTTTCACCGGCATCCTCACGGCCAAGATCGCCCTCGCTCTCTTCTTCTCGTTGCTCGTCTTCGTGTTCATGCTCGTCAACGTCGTGATCGCCGATCGCATCGCACCGAGTCCGACGGCCGGCCCCGAGGACGAGATCGCCGTCCGCTATCGCGACGCCGTCGGCCGTCATGCCGGCAAGGTGCGCGTGGCTGTCGCCGTGATCTTCGCCCTCATCCTCGGCCTGGGTCAGTCCTCGCAGTGGAACGCGTGGCTGCTCTATCACAACGCGCAGAAGTTCGGGATCAAGGATCCCCAGTTCCATCGGGACATCGGGTACTACGTCTTCAAGCTCCCGTTCCTCCAGAGCCTCGTCGGTTGGACCTTCGGCATGGTCCTCGTCGTGACCTTCGTCTGCGCCTTGTTTCACTATCTCAACGGCGGGATCAAGGTTCAGACCCCCAACCCGGCGCAGCGGGTGAGCCCGCAGGTCAAGGCCCACATCTCCGTGTTGCTCGGCATCTTGGCCCTCATCAAGGGCGCCGGCTACTACCTCCAGCGCTTCTCGCTGGTGGACTCCACCCGCGGCTTCGTCAAGGGTGCCCTTTACACCGACGTCCACGCTCAGCTCCCCGCCTTCAACCTGTTGATGGTCATCTCGCTGATCGCTTGTGTCCTGCTGCTGGCCAACATCTACATGCGCGGCTGGACGCTGCCCGCCCTCGGCGTGGGCCTGTGGTTCTTGGTGTCGATCGCCGCCGGCGCCATCTACCCGGCCATCGTCCAGCGCTACACGGTGAAGCCCGTCGAAGACATCAAGGAGCAGCCCTACATCATTCGCAACATCGCCGGCACCCGGGCGGCCTACGGCATGACCAGCGTGGTCGATGAGCAGGATGCATCGGACAACACACTTACCGCCACCGACATCCAGGCCAACGCGGAGACGGTGCGCAACATCCGCCTCTGGGATCCGTTCCCGGCTATCACGCCGGCCGCCTACTCGCAGCTTCAGTCCATCCGCGGCTACTACCAGTTCATCGACACCGACATCGACCGCTATGTGCTCGGCAACCAGCTGACGCAGACACTCCTCTCGGTCCGAGAGCTCAACCAGAGCAACCTGCCCGGTGGCAACTCGTGGGTCAACGAGCACCTCCAGTTCACTCACGGTTACGGAGCGGTGCTCTCGCCCGCCAACGCGGTGTCGACGACGGGCGAGCCGGTCTTCGACATCCACGACATCCCACCGTCGGCAGCTGGAGCTCCGCCGGATACGCCGATGCTGACACAGCCCCGCGTCTACTTCGGCGAGGCGACCAACAACTTCTCGATCGTCGACACCAAGCAACCCGAGTTGGATTACGAGAACACGGCGACGGGTGCTTCGGTGACGAGTCACTACGCCGGCGCCGGCGGCGTGAAATTGTCCTCCGTACTTCGCAAGACGGCCTTTGCGCTGCGTTTCAGCGATCTCAACGTTCTCATCTCGGGGGCCGTGACCCCGCAGAGCCGGATCCTGTACGTGCGCGACATCGCCGATCGGATCCACAAGGCGGCGCCGTTCCTCAAGCTCGACGCAGACCCCTACGCGACGATCCTTCCCAACGGACGGATCGTCTGGGTGCAGGACGGTTACACGACGACGGACCGCTACCCCTACTCGGAAGACTTCAATGACCCCGGCCGGTTGGATACCAATAGCGGGCTCAACACGCCGTTCAACTACGTCCGCAACTCGGTGAAGGCCACCGTCGATGCCTACGACGGGACCGTCACGCTCTACATCACCGATCCTTCGGATCCGATCATCCAGGCCTACCGCCACGCCTTTCCCAAGTTGTTTGCGACCACGCCACCGCCGGCGGCCCTGACCGCCCACTTCCGCTATCCCGAGGACTTGTTCAAGATCCAGACCGATATCTGGGGTCGCTACCACATCACCGACCCGCAGGGCTTCTACCAGGCCGGTGACGCGTGGTCCCCGGCGGCGGACCCTGGCGTGGGCGCGGCGACGACAGCAACGACGGTGCAAGAGATCGTGCAACCCAACGGCCGGGTCGTCTTCGCCGGCGTCAAGGAGCAGGATCCCTACTACCAGCTCATGCAGCTACCTGGTGAGACGCAGGAGTCCTTCCTCATCCTCCAACCCATGGTTGCGCTGGCGGCCACGAGCGGTCAGCAGAACATGACCGCCTTCATGGTGGCCAAGAGTGATCCTGACGACTACGGCCATTTGGAGGTCTTCCACCTCCCTGAAGGTCAACGGATCCCTGGACCCGCCCAGATCGACAGCATCATCGAGCAGGACATCCAGGTCTCCTCAGCCATCAGCCTCCTCAACACCAACGGGTCGGAAGTCCTCTTCGGCACCGTCCTGACCGTCCCGGTCGACCAGTCGCTGCTCTACGTCCGGCCGCTTTACGTGAGCTCCAAAGGGACCGGCGCCTCGATCCCTGAGCTCAAGAAGGTCATCGTCGTCTACAACGGCAACGTGTATTACGAAAACACGCTCCAAGAGGCTTTGCAGGATGCCTTCCCGGGCTTGGCGCAAGTCACCCAGGAGCAGAACGTGGGCCAACCGAGCGGGGCGAGCGGTGGCGGCAGCGCGAGCTCGCCGGGTTCGTCCTCGTCCTCGACCCCAGCCGCCGGTAGCCAGTCGGTGTCGCAGCTGCTGGCCCAAGCCCAGCAGGACTTCACCAACGGCAACGCCGCCCTCGCCAAGAGCCCGCCCGACTTCGCCACCTATGAGCAAGACATCGAGCAGGCGCAAAGTCTGATCAGCCAGGCCGCTCAGCAAGCCGGCTCGACGACGACTGCCGCGCCGGCCACGACGGCGGCGCCCACAACGGCCGCGGCGCCGGCAACGACCTCAGCCGCCGGCACCGCCTAGCTGCTCGAGGAGGTCCCCATGGCAGGTGTCATCGGCTCGCCGGAGTGGAACGCGCTGACCGCACATCACGGGGCGGTCGGCTCGCGTCATCTCCGCGACTTCTTCGCCGAGGATCCGGACCGGGGCACCCGCCTCGTCGTCGAAGGAGCCGGGTTGTACTTGGACTTCTCCAAGCACCGCGTCACCGATGAGACGATACGGCTGCTGCTCGATCTGGCTCAGGCGTCGGGACTGGCCGAGCGCACGGAGGCCATGTGGAGCGGAGTCCACATCAACACCACCGAGGACCGCGCCGTGCTGCACGTAGCCCTGCGCATGCCGGCCGATGCCAAGCTGGTAGTCGACGGTCAGGATGTCATCGGCGATGTGCATGCCGTCCTCGACAAGATGGCCGGCTTCGCCGAGCGGGTGCGGAGCGGGCAGTGGCTCGGCGCGACCGGCAAGCGCATCAGCGCCATCGTCAACATTGGCATCGGCGGATCGGACCTCGGTCCGGCGATGTCCTACGAGGCGTTGAAGAACTTCAGCGATCGCAACATCACCGCCCGCTTCGTGTCCAACGTCGACGGCAACGACTTTTGGGAGGCGACCCACGATCTCGACCCGGCGTCGACGTTGGTGATCGTGTCGTCGAAGACGTTCACGACCGTCGAGACCATCACCAACGCCAAGTCGGTCCGCGCCTGGGTCGTGGCCGCGCTTGGTGAGGACGCCGTGCCGCACCACTTCGTGGCTGTCTCGACCAACGCCGAGAAGGTGGCCGAGTTCGGGATCGACACCGACAACATGTTTGGCTTTTGGGACTGGGTGGGCGGGCGGTATTCGTATGACTCGGCCATCGGTCTGTCGCTGATGATCGCCATCGGGCCCGACGCCTTCCGTGAGATGCTCGCCGGCTTCTTGGACATGGACACCCACTTCCGGACGACACCGTTGGCGCGCAACCTGCCCGTGATCCTCGGCGTGTTGGGTGTCTGGTATCGCGACTTCTTCGGCGCCCAAAGCCACGCCGTGCTGCCCTACAACCACTATCTCTCCAAGTTCCCGGCCTACCTTCAGCAACTCGACATGGAGTCCAACGGCAAGTCGGTGACCCTCGACGGGGCGCCCGTCGGTGCCGACACAGGGCCGATCGTGTGGGGCACCCCGGGGACCAACGGTCAGCACGCCTATTACCAATTGATCCATCAAGGCACGACCCTCATCCCCGCCGACTTCGTTGCCTTCGTCGAGCCCGCCCACGACGTCGAGGGCCACCACGATCTGCTCATGGCCAACGTGTTCGCCCAGGCCGAGGCGCTGGCGTTCGGCAAGACCCGCGAGCAGGTGATCGCCGAGGGGATACCCGACCATCAGGTGGCTCACCGGACGTTCGCCGGCAACCATCCGACCTCGACGATCCTGGCGCCGGCACTGACTCCGCGCGTGCTCGGCTCGCTCGTCGCCCTGTACGAGCACAAGGTTTTTGTGCAGGGCACCATCTGGGGGATCAACTCCTTCGACCAATGGGGCGTCGAGTTGGGCAAGGCGCTCGCCAACAAGATCACGCCGGAGCTGACAGCGTCGGACTCAACGGGGTTGGCTCACGACTCATCGACCAACGCCCTCATCCGCCGGTATCGAGCGGCGAGGGGTCGCGCCTAGTCGCGCCTCGTCGCGCCTAGGGCAGGAGTGGCAGCCGGATGTGAGACGGGCGCTCCCGGTCGTGGAAGACCTCGATGTGCGCCACGGCAAACTTCTCGGCGGTGCTGATCGACTCGCCGGTCCCGGGATTGCGGCCGAACCGAGGGTGAGCGCCGCCCGCGACCTGTAGGCGCAGGCGCTGCCCGGCGGCGAACCGATTGGCTGTCGGAAGCAACGGGATCTCGAGACGCTCGATTGCCGTCGGGTTGACCGACTCGCGCCGGAGTATCTGGTCGCAGACGTTGGTCGACGTGCCGTCGGCGCCGACGGAGCAAAGGCGGACGAACAAGTCGACGGACGGCTGGTCGGCGCGGACCCACATGACCGCGGTCGGACTGCCCGCCACCACCATGTCGGTCGTGAGGGGTTCGCTGGTGAACGTGGCCACGTCGCTTCGGAGATCGAGCGTCGGACTCGTCCTCGGCCCCGAACCAGGCCCGAGATAGTTGCCACCGACACTTGGGGTCGGGTCCAGCGGGTCATAGTCGAAGACGGTCGGATCGCCGTCAACAGCGGGTCCGGGATCGAGTCGGCCGCCGGCATGCAACGACCACTCTGTGGTTTGGGTGGCCGGCGGCCATTCGGGCAACCGAGTCCACTCACCCCCGTTGATCTTGACGTTGACCGGGTCACGACGTGAGGGGCCGTCGCGCAGGGCAAAGTCGAGCCACTCGACCATCTCGGCGAGGAGCATCGGCCAGTTGAGGATCGCCGAGCCGTGCGACCACGGGCCGATGGTGAGCCCGACCTCAACACCCCGTTCGCTCAGTCGCCGGTACTGAGCCAACGAGTCCTCGACGAACAGGTCGTACCAGCCACCCTGGATGAGCGTCGGCACCGTGATGCGGTCGAGGGCCGAGCGCAGATCGGTGCTCTTCCAGAATGGATCGTCGGCGTCGGGATGATCGAGCCACCCCTCGAAGAACCCGACAGGGTCCCCTGTCGCCTCGCGATACCCCTCCTCCAACGGCGCGCTCCCATAGGCGGTGACCAGGCGCGCCGCCCGCTCTTTGCGGTGCAGCAATCCTTGGAGCAGTGGGTCATGACTCGCGACCCCCTGGGCCCACCCGAGCGCCGTCTCCAGAGCGAGCACCCCGCGCGGGTAGACGACACTGCGCAGCTCAGTGGGAGTGACCTGCAGGACGAGGGCGGCCAACTCCGGCGGTGGATCCACGGCCAAGGCCAGCTGTGTGAATCCGAGGTAGGACGCCCCGGCGGTGGCAAAGCGTCCGGGGAACCACGACTGCTCTCGAAGCCATCGGACCGTTGCTTGCCCGTCGGCCATCTCGTTGACGAAGGGCTCGGCGAAGGTCTCCGACGGAGAGCCGGTGCCTCGACAGCTCTGGCTCACCACTCGAAATCCCTGCTGGGCCAACGGGTGGCCGAACAGGATCGATATCGCGCCGCGACGGCCGTAAGGCGACCGCACAAGGACCAGCGGCTCACCGCCGGTCGCGTCCTGCGGATACCACATGTCGGTCAGCAGCGTGACGCCGTCGTCCATCGGCACTGGCATGTCGGCCTCGTGACAGACCAGGCGATGGCGAGGACGGGGCAGCCCACCGCGGAGGCGACCCAACGCCGCCAAGCCGGCGGCCGCCATCTCTTGGCGGACTCGCGTTGCCGGCACGATTACCGGCCTCCCGCGATCGCCTTGGCCGTGCTGAGCGCCAGCTTGACCTCGTCGGCCAACTCGGCGATGGCGTCGCGCAGGGCCCCAACCGTTGGGCCGGCGCCGAGCAGTGAACGGGAGGCTGACGGAAGGACTCGGTCCGGGCAGGAGGCGAAGCAGGCGGCCACCGTGGCGGGCGTGGCGCCCTGCGCGCCGAGGCCAGGCGCCAGAAAGAGTCCGCCCATGGCGAGCAGGTCGATGTCGGCGGGCGGCTCGTGCGTCGGCCCGAATACGGCACCGACCGGTCCGACGGCGGCGGTGGTGCTGGCAGCATTGATCTCAGCGATCTCGGCAATGAGCTGCTGCTCCACGGTGGCACCGCCAGCGCCACGCGCCTGCTGGAGCCAACGGCCCTCCGGGTTGGTGGAGCGGGTGACGACGAAGACGGCGCCGCCGGCGGCGCTCGCAGCATCGATGATCGGGCGCATGGCGGCGAGGCCGAGGTAGGGGGTGATGGTCAGGGCGTCAACGGCCAGGCCGGCGTCGGCATGACCGTCTGCGGCGCCGAAGTAGGCCTCGCCGTAGGCGACGTTGGTCGAACCCACGTCCCCTCGCTTGGCATCGAGAAGGACGAGCACGCCGGCCGATCGGCACTCGTCGACGAGGCGGGTGAGCGCCCGGATGCCCTGCCATCCGTGGCGCTCGTAGAAGGCTGACTGCGGTTTGACCACGCCGACCGAGCCGGCGGCGGCGGCGACCGCGATGTCGACGAAGTGCTCGAGACCCTCGGGTGTGTCGCCCAGACCCCAGCGCATGAGGAGCTCTCCGGCCGGGTCCAATCCGAAGACCAATGGGCCGAATGTGTCCCGGAGGGCGGCGAATCTTGCCGCGAAGCTCATGGCCGTGATGGTAGTGCCACGTGACGAAACGCTGAGGCTTGTCACTGGCAAGATGGGGCATGCCCATCCAGCGACTCAACCACGCGGTTTTGTACGTCCGGGACGCGCAGCGGTCGGCGGCGTTCTATTGCGACGTGCTCGGCTTCCGGCGGCTGGTGGACACGCCCACCGCGGTGTTTCTGCAGGCCGAGGGTTCAACCAATGATCACGATCTCGGGCTGTTTGGGGTGGGCGACGATGTCGGCCCGTCAGGCGCCGGTCGCAAGACGGTCGGCCTCTACCACTTGGCCTGGGAGGTCGACACTCTCGAGGAGCTCGATCGCATCAGGACCGCGCTGATCGATCGCGGGTCCCTCGTCGGGGCGAGCGATCACGGCTCGACCAAAGCGCTCTACGCCCACGATCCCGACGGGCTCGAATTCGAGGTGAGTTGGCTGGTACCCGCCGACCAGCTGACCGGGGAGAGCATGAGTGACGGCGGCGGCACCATTCGACCGCTCGATCTGCCCGGCGAGATCCGCCGCTACGGCGCGACGACCCGGGGCGGTGTCGGCATCTCGATCCCGGTGTGAGCGGTCGGCTGTCGTTCGAGGTCCGTCCGAGCAGCGGCCAGGTCGGTGGCATCGACGGACCGATCGGGGATTTCGGCGGGCGCGACGGCGTGCTCTATGTCCCCGACACGGCGGAGCCCTCCGCGCCGGTCATCGTGTTTTTGCATGGCGCGACGGGGACGGGTCGCCGAGAGTTGCGCGCCGTCGTCGCCGCCGCCGATCGGTTTGGGGCCGTCGTCGTCGCACCCGACTCTCGGGGCATGACCTGGGATGTCATGAGCGGAGGATTCGGTCCCGACGTCGCCGTCATCGATCAGTCGCTCGACGTGGTCGCCGATCGGTGCGACGTCGACTTCGGGCGACTTGCCGTTGGCGGAATCTCCGACGGCGCGTCGTACGCCCTGTCGCTCGGTGTGACCAACGGCGAGCTGTTTGGCTCGGTGATCGCCTTCTCGCCGGGCGGCATCCTTCCCGGCGAGCTGGCCGGATTGCCGCGCATCTACATCTCCCACGGCACGGCCGACACCATCCTGCCCATCGACACGTGCAGCCGGCGACTGGTCCCGCTCCTGCGCGAGGCGGGCTACCTCGTCACCTACCGCGAATTCGACGGGGGCCACACGGTGCCACCGCCGATCGCCGACGACGCCTTCGGGTGGTGGGTGAGCGGGGCGTGAGGTCCTCCGTGTAGTGTTGACGAACATATGTTCGACCTCGATGGACTCAACCCTGAGCAACAGCGCGCTGTCGAGCACGACGACAGGCCGTTGTTGGTCCTGGCCGGGGCCGGTACCGGCAAGACGGCCACCCTGGTCGCCCGGGTGGCGTGGCTGCTCGATCAGGGAGCCATCCCCGAGAGGGTCTGCCTCCTGACCTTCTCACGACGGGCGGCGAGTGAGATGCTCAACCGGGCCGGTCGCCTCGTCGATCCGACGCTGTCTGCCCGAGTGGTCGGTGGGACCTTCCATGCGGTCGGCCAGCGTCTGTTGCACCATCACGGCCATCTCATTGGTCTTGACCCGGGCTTCAGCCTGCTCGACGCCGGCGACGCCGTCGAGCTGATCGGCCTCATTCGCCATGAGCTTGGATTGGCCGGGACGACGGGAGCGCGATTCCCGCGCAAGGAGACGCTCGCGTCGATCCAGAGTCAGGTCGCCAACGCCCAGGTGCGGCTGTCCGAGGTGGTCGCCCGATCCTTCCCGTGGTGCTCGGAGGATCTGGATGGGATGCGGGCGGTGTTCGGCGCCTATACGGCCCGGAAGCGGGCGCAGCAGCTTTGCGATTTCGACGACCTGCTGCTGCTGGTGCGGGCTCTCGGCACGACTGAGGTGGGGGGGCGCATCCTGGCCGGCCTCTTCGATCACGTGCTGGTCGACGAGTACCAAGATGTCAACGCCATCCAGGCCGATCTCGTCGACCTTCTCCGACCGGCCGGGCGGGGAGTCACGGCCGTCGGCGACGATGCGCAGGCGATCTACGGATTCCGGGCGGCGACCACGGCGGCGATCACCGAGTTCGAGACCCGGTACCCCGATGCCGTCGTCACCCGACTCGAGCACAATTACCGTTCGACCCGACCCATCCTCGCCGTCGCCAACCAGGTCATGGCCGAAGCGCCGGAAGGCGCCACCAAGACCCTGTGGTCCGAGCGCCCCGGTCAGCGTCTGCCGGTCCTGCGCACCTGTACTGACGAGACCACGCAGGCCGAAGCGGTGTGCGAGTCCGTCCTTGCCCACCGTGAGGCGGGCGTGGCCCTCCACGACCAGGCTGTGCTCTTTCGGGCCGGGCACCACGCCGCCATCCTCGAGTTGGCCCTCGGGCGGCGTCGCATTCCCTACGTCAAGTACGGCGGTCTGCGGTTTGTCGAGGCCGCCCACGTCAAGGATCTCGTCGCGCTCGTACGGCTCCTCGACAATCCGTGGGACGAGCTGGCGTGGTTCCGGATCCTCCAACTCCTCGAAGGTGTCGGCGCTGCCTCGGCGCGGCGCATCATGACCGACCTGGGGGTCCGGCGCGATGGGGCGCCGGTGGAGGTTGGGTCGGCGGGGGGTGGCGCGCCGCTGGATGGGACGCCGACCCCCTTGGCCCGGTTCCTCGCCGCCGCCCCGCTCGTGCCCCCGTCGGCGCGAGAGGAGCTGTCAACGCTGCGGGCCGCCCTCGCCGACTGCGCCGAAGATCCGGCCCCACCACTCACCACCCAAGTCGATCGCCTCATCAACTGGCTCGAGCCGATCATCCTCCGTCGTTACGACGCGCCCGCCGCCCGCTGCGGGGATCTGCACCGGTTGGCCGAGCAGGCCTCGTCAGCGTCGAGTCGTGGTCGCTTTGCTGCTGACTTGTCCCTCGATCCGCCGGTCAAAACCAGTGACCTGGCCGGGCTGCCCACCTTCGACGACGACTGGCTGGTGTTGTCGACGGTGCACTCAGCCAAGGGGGGCGAGTGGGACGTGGTGCACATCATCCACGCCGCGGACGGGATGTTCCCGTCGGACCTGGCCACCGGCGATGCCGAAGCTCTGGCCGAGGAACGGCGACTCTTCTACGTCGCCATCACCCGCGCCCGCGACGTGCTCGAGGTGAGCGTGCCGCTGCGGTACCACCATCACCGCCATCAGCTCGATGACCGCCACAACTATGCGCCGGTCAGCCGCTTCCTGAGCGCGACGGTCCAGGAGTTGATGGAGACCGATCACGCCGAGGGGCGGGGCGGGCCGGCTTTGGCCGGCGCCCCCGTGGGCGCGGCCTCCGGCGTGCCATCGGGGGTCGCATCCGTCGATGCCATGTTGAGCGACCTGTGGTCATGAGCGGCCCGCCCGCCGGGTAGCTTCGGACCATGGTCAAACACGGGTCGTCCACCTCCTCGGTCGGGCGGGGCCGCTCGTGGTAGCCCGCAAGGCGCTGGCCGGGGTCTTGCTGGTCGGCGCCGGCGCCGGCGCCGGCGCGGCCGTCGCCGTTGCTGTCGCGCGGGCTTCGCGGCGGCGGGCAGGGCGGGCCCCTGCGGCGGCGGACGTCGCCCGTCTGACCGGGGTGGCCGACCTCCTGCGACTTCCCGATGGCGTGTCGACGACCGTGACGACCTCGGACGGCGCAAGCCTGGCTGTCACCATCGCCGGTGACCCTGATGGTCCTACGGTCGTGATGGCTCACGGATGGACAGAGGTCAGGGGTCTGTGGTCCTTGGTCGCCCAGCGCCTGATCGCCACCGGCCACCGCGTCGTCGTCTATGACCAGCGGGGGCACGGCGAGTCAACGATGGGGAGCGGTCCCGTGACGATGAGCCGACTAGGCGAGGATCTCGGCGCCGTGCTCGTGAGCCTCACGCTTCACGAGGCGGTGCTGGTTGGCCACTCGATGGGAGGCATGTCGGTCATGGCCCTGATCGGCGATGCTCCCGACCTGGTGGCCGGCCACGCGGCGGCCGTGGTGCTGGTGTCGACGGCGGCTCACGGACTGTTCATTCCCAATGCTCGCGTCAACGACGCTGCGGCCCGGCTCGCCGGTAGCGGCACCGTCACCCGGGTGATGGCCGGCCGGGCCGGGCCCCGGCTGGCACGGGGCGGCCTGGGTCGGTCGCCCGCCCCCGTCCACGTGCAGGCTACGGCGACCATGTTCGCCAACGCGGCTGGCCGGGTCCGAGGTGAGTGCGTCACCGCGATGGCGGCTATGGACCTGCGGGCCGGGCTGGCCCTGTGCCCCGTGCCGGCCACTGTCGTCGTCGGCAGCCGGGACCAACTCACACCGCCACGGTTGGCCAAGGTGATCGTCGCCCGCATAGCCGGCGCCCGGTTGATCGTCATCCCCGACGCCGGGCACATGATCCCGTTCGAGGCGCCCGATCGTTTGGCCGAGATCATCACCGAGGCGGGGGCCGAGGCGGGGGCGGGCGCGGGCGGCCCCGTGGTTGCCGTGCCCGTCGGGCACGGCAACCGGTCGGGCACCTAGTAGCCGTAGCCTCCGGGGAGCGCTGGCTTGGTGGTCGGCGGCGACATGGGCTTGGTCGTTGGCGGGGTCGTCGGTGGGGTGGTCGGTGGGCTTGTCGGTGGGGTGGTGGCAGGTGCCGGCGGCGTCGTTGTCGCCGGGTGGCTCACCGGGGCGGGGCTGGGCGTCGTCGGTGTCGGGCTCGTCGCTGCGCTTGTCGGGGTTCGCGTCGCGGGGGCCGCGGCGGCATTGAGGGGGCTGGCCGCCAGGACGACGTGCCAGACGCCGCCCACGCCGTTGCCGTTGGTCTGGCCCGGACCGGTATCAGCGCTGAACAGGTAGAGCGGATGACCGTTGAGGGTCACCTGCGTCGAACCGTCGCCGCGGCTGATGGTGGCCAGCTTACCCAGCACGTCAGCGCCGGCCGTCGGGGAGCCGTTGGTCGTCAGCGGGGGCCAGTCGCTCGTGCAGGCGCCCGTGCAATGGCTCACCCCGATGGTGTCGTCGTCAAAGGTGTAGAGGGTGCGGCCGGCGCCGTTGACAAGGAGCCGCCCCAGGGGCGTCGAGGCGATGGTCACCATGGCCGGGGCGGTCGCGGTCGCGGTCGCCGTCGCCGTCGCCGTCGCGGTCGCGGGAGCGGGAGCCGCCGCCGCGGCGGGGGTCGCGGTCGCTGCCGCCGGTTGGGCACCGGCGCTCGCCGACGCCCCGCTCGCGTTGCTGGCGGCAACGTTGGAGGACCCGCCTCCTCCGCAGGCGGCGAGCAGCACCAGCGCGCCCGCCGCGAGAGCGGCCAGCGTCGCGGTGCCCAGCCGCACCGTCGGTTGCGTCTGAGTCTGAGTTGGATCTGCTGGCCACATGGGAGTCCTCCTGTCGGTCACCGACGTTGTACGGCGGTGACGCCCAGAAGGTTCGATCGGTCAGCTGGGTGTCACGACAGGGCCGGGGGATGTCACACTCCCGCGCAAACGACCACTTTTGCGCGGGAGTGTGACATCAGAGGACCAGGCGAGGAGCCCAGAGGGTCAGGCGACGCCGGGCTGGGTGCGCTCGGCGTCGGGAATGATCTCCCGCGCCACCCGGTCGTCACGGCTCAACAGAAGGAGCCCGGTCATCATCCCGATGATCGAGAGCACGATGGCTGGACTGCTCTCCCCCGTGATGGTGATGTGCTCCCCAAACAGGGTGAGGCCGATGGCGCAGGCGATGAGCGGGTCCAGCACGATGATGATCGGCAGCGCCACCGTCGGGTGGCCCGCCTGATACGCGGTCGAGATCAACAACAGCGCAGTGATCCCGGCGGCCACGACGGCGTAAGGGGTCCACGTGGCGAACACCCCGGGAATGCCCCGGTCCAGCGCGGCAGAGAAGGCCTTGGCCAGGGAGGCCATGTAGGCCTCTGCAAAGCCGGCGGCCACGGCGAGCAATGCGGCCCGGCTCGTCCCGTGCGACCGCAGGCCGGTGGCGAGCGCCACGCCGATGATCACGACAACTGAGAGGGTGCAGAGCAGCCAGGACTCTGTCGTGGCCGTCGCCGAGCTTCGATCGGTCGGGGCGGCCACGGCGAGGAAGACGGCCAGGCCGGTCAGGGCGAGGAGGACGGCGCCCCACTCGCTCGGGGTGATGGACTCGTGGTTCCACGAGGCGGTGATCATCAGCGTGAAGAGCAACGAGGTGGTCAGCAGGGGCTGGACGAGGATGAGCGAGCCGTGGTGAAGAGCGGTGGCTTGCAGCCCGTAGCCGGAGACATCGCCGAGGATGCCCATGAGCCAGAGCGGGCTGCGGATGAGTCGGGCCAGCAAGCTCGGCGTGGCGGCGAGCTCGTCGGGGACCTGGAGAGCGGCGCGCGACTGCAATGCGATGCCCGCGCTGAAGGCGAGCGCTGAGAGCAAGGCGAGCGTCACGATCACGGGGGTCTGATCCAGGAACGGTGTCCCCGCGGCGACGCCCAAAGCCTCCATATGGTGCAAGTTTACTGGACGGCTCAGCGCCGCCCGCCGTTATGAGGGCGGGCTAGCCGTTCTTGGGGAGGTCACGGAAGGGGACGACCCTGTCGTTGCTCGGCTCCTTGGGGAGTCCGAGAACGCGCTCGCCGATGATGTTGCGTTGCACCTGGTCGGTCCCGCCGTAGATGGCCGGGCCAGGTGAGAACAACGCCATCTCCGTGACCACACCGATGAACGGGTTGCCCGTCGCCTCGTCGAGCGCCTTGCGCTCCTCGGCCGTGTACGCGTGCAGCATCCCGTACGGCCCGAGGATGCGCAGACCAAGGTCACGGGACAACCGGAGTATCTCGCTCATCGACAGCTTGGAGATGTTGCCGACGCCGGGGATGTCGGCGCCACCCTTGAGCCGCAAGTTGGTGAAGCGGGCGATCTCGTTGCGGGTGTGCAGGACCATGAGATCCTGGCGTACGACGGGATCGTTGATCTTGCCGTTGCCCTTGGCCAGACCGACGAGCAGCGTGTACGCACCACCCATCAGCCCGCCGGGCGCGCCGCCCGCACCTCCCCGCTGCGGACGGGTGCCGTCGACAAGATCACCGACGCGCCGATTGAGGTCACCGGCGATGGTGCCCGGGATGGCCATCCCGCCGGCCTCGTTGCCGCCGCCCGCCCCGAGGCCGGAGCGCTCGAAGGCGAGGGTCGTGTTGGCGACCTTCCAACCGTTGCCTTGTCCGCCGATGCAGGCGTCGTCGGCGACCCGGGCGTCGGTCAGGAAGACCTCGTTGAAGAGGGCGCGGCCGGTCATCTCCCGCAGCGGTCGGACCTCAACGCCGGGCTGATGCATGTCGAAGGCGAAATAGCTGATCCCGTTGTGCTTCGGGACATCAGGGTCGGTCCGCGCCAGCAGCATCCCCATGTCGGCGACCTGGCCGCCGGAGGTCCAGACCTTCTGGCCGTTGATGATCCACTCGTCGCCGTCCTTGATGGCCTTGGTCCCGAGGCCGGCGAGGTCCGAGCCGGCCCCGGGCTCGCTGAAGAGCTGACACCACGCCTTCTGCCCGGTGACGATGTCTTTCAAGTAGGCTCGCTTCTGCTCCTCGGTGCCGTGCACGGCGATGGTCGGCCCGGCGAGCAGCAGGCCCAAACCGCCCGGCGCGCCCAACGCGCCGAAGGCCCGGATGGCCTGCTGCACCCGCACGCTGTCCTCGCGTGACAGCCCCCGTCCGTAGGCGTCGACGGGCCAAGACGGCGCCGCCCAGCCCGCGGTGCCCAGCCGCTCCCACCACTCAGCCACCGTGAGATCGGGATCCCAGTGCTCCTCGAGCCAGGCGTTGATCTCGGTTGTGACGTCCGTGCTCGGACGTGCCGCGGTGTCGGTCATGCCGTAAGCGCAGCAGAACTTGACCGTGCGGTCAAGTAGGGCCGTGAGGGGCCATGTTCGCCGAAGCGTCAGACTGTGGGCGTGCGCATCGCCCCGCGGACGCTGGTCGTGCTGGTCGGTGCGTCGGGCGCCGGCAAATCCCATTGGGCTGCGGAGAATTTCGCCCGGTCGGCGGTCGTGTCGTCCGACGCGTTGCGGGGTGTCGTGGGCGAGGGCCAACACGATCAGCGGGCGAGCACCGATGCGTTCGAGCTGCTCGACCTCATCATCCAACGGCGTCTCGCCCGCGGGCTGTTGACCGTCATCGACACGCTCGGTCTCGACCCGGTTCGGAGGTCCGTCTACCTCGAGTTGGCGCGGCGCGAGGGATTTCGCACGGTCGCGGTCGTCTTCGATACGCCAGCGGATGTGTGCAAGGCGCGCAACCGGGCCCGGGCCCATCCGGTCCCGCCAAAGGTTCTCGGCGCGCAGATCCAGTCGGCGGCATCGGTCCGCATCGAGGGCTTCGACGAGGTGGTCGGTCCGTCCGACGTTGAGCTCGTCGGTGGCGAGATGGTGGGCGCCCCGGCCGGTGTTGCGGCGCAGAGTCGGGCGCCGGTGACGCTCCGGTTTGGGCTGCAGCTGTCGTCGTTCGGGGGAAGCGGCCCGTCGTTTGCGGCGCGGCTGGCGGAGATCGCTTCGGTCGCCGAGGCGGTGGGATTTTCGAGCATCTGGGTGATGGACCACGTGATGCAGATCCCGCAGGTCGGCCGGCCATGGGAGGACATGCCGGAGAGCTGGACCACGCTCGCCTGGCTGGCCGCCCGCACGCAGACGGCGCGGCTCGGGACACTCGTCACCGGCGTCACACTTCGCAACCCCGCGCACCTCGCCAAGATCGTGGCCACCGTCGACGTGCTCAGTGAGGGCCGCGCCATCTGCGGTCTCGGCGCCGCGTGGTGGAAGCATGAGCACGAGACCTATGGCTGGGAGTTCCCGCCTGTCGCCGCCCGTCTCGATCTGCTGGAGGATGTCCTCCAGTTGTTGCCGGTGATGTGGGGGCCGGGTGCGCCGGCGTTCAAAGGTGCCGTGCTGTCGGTCCCTGAGACGGTGTGTTATCCGCGCCCGGTGCAGGAGCATGTGCCGATCCTCGTCGGCGGGTCGGGGGAGCGGCGCACGTTGTCACTCGTCGCCCGCTACGCCGACGCGTGCAATCTCTTCGGCGACCCGTCGACGGTCGCCCACAAGGTGGCCGTGCTCGCATCTCATTGCGCCGCGGTCGGGCGTGACCCTGCCGACGTGCGGGTCACTCACCTGTCGACCGCGGTGGTGGCGGGGTCACGACGGGAGGTCGACGCCGCCGTCGCTCGGCTCGGTGGTGGTGACGCCGCCAGGGATCGCCTCGGCGCCGGCACGGTCGAGGATCAAGTCGGCCGTTATCGGGCGCTCGCCGAAGCCGGGGTGCAGACGGCGATGGTCGCGTTGCCTGATGTGGCAGTACCCGGCTGCTTGGAGGCGATGGGCGCGGTCATCGAGGCCTTCCCCTCCACGCCCGGATGGTGACGCGTCCCCGCGTTGGAAGGTCGTCGGCGGTCCCGCTACTGTGAGTGGCCCGCCGCGGGGTGGAGCAGTCAGGTAGCTCGTCGGGCTCATAACCCGAAGGTCGCAGGTTCAAATCCTGCCCCCGCCACCAACGAAAGTCCAGGTCAGAGCCCTCCCAAGCGGGAGGGCTCTTCCTTTGGCAGAAGGTCATCCCTACTTCCATCCCTACAACTGGGTACGGTGGTTGGTGTGCAGGGCACCAAACGCAAGAAGCGGGAAGGCGTCTGGGAAATCCGGGCGTACATCGGGCGTGATCCGGTCAGCGGCAAGCCCCGGCAGGTCTCCAAGACCGTCCATGGCGGGGCACGCGCGGCGGACAATGCGCTCCGAGACCTCGTCGAGAAGCAGGCGCCGTCGAGGACGGATGGAGTCGGCACGACGGTCAGCCAGCTCCTTGACCGGTGGCTGGAGGAGTGCGATCGGCTCGACCTTTCACCGACCACGATGCGGACCTACCGCGCGCAGATCGAGACGACGATCCGGCCCCGCCTCGGCAAGCTCCCGCTGAATCGGTTGACGTCCAAGCATCTGGACGAGATGTACGGCGCGATGAAGGCGGACGGGCGGGCAGCCAAGACCATCCGCAACCATCACGCGATCGTCTCCTCCGCACTCCATCAGGCGGTCCGGTGGGGTTGGGCGCGGAGCAACGTCGCCGAGCTGGCCAAGCCGCCCCGAGTTGCCCAGCGGCGAGTG
>Ga0302325_10003831_pt1 | contig 35143 bp, 28 predicted proteins | sample Palsa_T0_2_FD_201948 | JGI IMG/M metagenome (GOLD analysis project Ga0302325, IMG submission 201948) | Peat permafrost microbial communities from Stordalen Mire near Abisko, Sweden - Palsa_T0_2 | ecosystem: Environmental > Terrestrial > Soil > Palsa > Peat permafrost | place: Sweden: Abisko...
CCGCGCTGCTCGGCGCCGAGGTCACGCTGTGCTGCGCGCTGGGCGGCGAGCCGGGCGCGGTGCTTTGCACACTCATGGCGAGGCAGCAGATCAACGTGCGCGGCGTGGAGACGAGCGGCTGGAACGGGGTATACGTGCACGATCGCCGGGAGGGCCGACGGCGCGAAGTGGCGCGCACCACCGCCCGGGCGCTGTCCCGTCACGAGGTGGACGAGCTCTACGGAATCACCTTCAGCGCGGGCCTCGATGCGCAGGTCGTGCTGCTCACCGGTTCCGACCCGCCCGAGCTTCTCGACTGCGGCATCTATCAGCGGCTGGCGGCCGATCTGCGAGGCAACGGCCGAACGGTCATCGCCGACCTCAGCGGCGGAGCGCTCGCCGCCGCTTTGCGGGGCGGCCTTGACCTGGTCAAGGTGAGCGAAGAGGACCTGATCGCGGACGGCCGCACGACAAGCTCTGGTGAGAGCGACGTGGCGGCGTGCCTGCCGAAGCTACACGCCGCCGGAGCACGCACAGTGCTCATCTCACGTGCCGATCAGCCGGCACTCGCATATGACGGCAACACCAACCGTGCGCTCCGACTGACCGGTCCGCGCGTCGAAGCCGTCGAGCCGCGAGGCGCCGGTGACTCGATGTTCGCCGCGCTCGGCGCGTCGCTGGCCAGCGGCGCGGACATGCTCGAGGCGATGCGCCTGGCGATGGCAGCGGGCTGCCTGAACGCCACCCGCCACGGGCTCGGAACCGGCACCGCCCAGGAGATCCGACAGCTCAGTGCGCACGTCACGGTCGAAGAACTTGCGCTGGGAACCCCGGGGGCAGCGACGGCTCCCAACACCTCCAAGACCGATGGCATGTGACGCAGCGCCGCGAGTACGCAGTCCGATCCGCAGCTGTGTCACTCCGGACCGCGGCGCGTGGGGTGGGCAGAAACCGAAGCTCGTGTCCGTGCCCAGCACTGATGCGACCATGGCGCTCGACTGGTTCGATGGCCAGTGAGGCAACGCAACGATGTCGACAAGCGACAAGTCACCCGCTCATCGCGCCGCTCGGTGGTTCGCGATGCGGAGCCGGAGCGCAGCGAAGGCTTCATGTCCGCGCCCAGAACCACATCCAGCGCACCGCTATTTCACCGACGGGGTCAACTTGTACCGCTTTGTCGGTTGGGTGAATCGCTCGGTGAGCGCGATGCTCGCCGAGCTCGAGGATTGCCGCTCGCTTGAGGTCGTGGTGGTCAGCGCCGAGGACCTTGCTCGCAGCACGCTGCGTCCGGTCCCGATCCAGAGCACAACCTGAGCCATGGCGGCGCGACCGATCGCCCCGGCGGCTCGCACGTTCTCGATCTAGTCATACGTGTATGCGCCCTGTTTGCGCGATCCACGACCACACGCCTGACGCCAGCGCTTCGATCTCGATCGCGCGGGGTGAGACACCGTCAGCTTCCTCAATCTGCGTGATCCGGTGCCTGCTCGAGTACGCGGTGAGTTGTTGACGGCGGTCGGGCGGATGCCACAACGTGGTTCTGCGGATAGGTTGTGAGGCGTGTCCGCAACCACCCGATCCCCCTCCGGTCCAGCGGCCGACCCAGCCCAGGTTCGCGCCGCCATGGCGCACCTGGAGGCGGCGTCTGCGCCGAACATCGAAGACCTGGTCGAGGTGCATGAGACCCACATCTCCTGGGTGTTCCTCGCCGGCGACCGTGCCTACAAGCTCAAGAAGCCGCTCGTGCTGCCGTTCCTTGACTATGGCACCCCGCAGCGCAGGCGGGAGCTGTGCTCAGAGGAGGTGCGCCTCAACCGCCGGTTGGCCGCTGACATCTACGTCGGTGTGTGCGCGCTCGTCCCGACGCCGGCCGGTCTCGAGCTGGCCGAGGAAGGCGACGCGCGCGCGGTCGACTACATGGTCGAGATGCGCCGCTACGACGAACGGGACACGATGTCTGCAACCCTTGATCGCGGCGAGCTGACCGATGCTCAGGTCGTCGAGGTGGCCAGCCGGCTGGCGGCGTTCCACGCCGCGTGCCCGCGCGCGCCGGGCCGAGAACATGGACCCGACGGCGCCGAGAGCGAGGTCGACCGCAACGTCGAGGAGTTACTGGGGGTCGCGCGGTCACGCGGCGAGCGACAGCGAATCCGCACTCTCGCGCGGTTTATGACCGCATTCCTCGCGTCACGCTCCGCGATGCTCGACGAACGGCAGGCGCGGGGATGCGTCAGGGAATGCCATGGCGACCTCCGCGCTGAGCACGTGGTGCTCGGCCCGCAGGTCAACGTGGTCGATTGCGTCGAGTTCGACGTGGAACTGCGCACGCTCGATGTCGCCGACGACCTGGCGTTCCTGGTGATGGACCTCGCCGCGCGCGGCGGCGAGCTGGCTGGCGCCCAGTTGATCGATGGCTACCGGCAGGCAGGTGGAGACTGTGGCAATGACGCGCTGCTGGCGTTCTTCGCCGTGCATCGTGCGCTGGTTCGCGCCAAGGTGTGGCTGCTGCGCGCCGATCAGCACCCACCCAACAGCGCCCCGCATGGCCATGCGAGCGCGGAAGCGCGCGACCTCATCGCGCTCGCCGAGCGCTTCGCCTGGCGGGCCCGGCTGCCACTGGTGATCGTCGTCTGCGGTGCGCCCGCGAGCGGCAAGTCCTATCTCGCCCAAGCGCTCGGCGCCGCCGCTGGACTGCCACCACTCAGCGCAGACGTGGTGCGAAAGGGGCTGGCGGGAATTGCGCCCACCGAGCCGGCATCGCCCGAGCATTACAGCGCTGATTTCAGCCGCGCGACTTACACCGAGCTTGGTTGCCGTGCCCGCGCGGAAGTGGATTCCCGCGGCGGCTCGCTTGTCGACGCAACCTTCCGCCGTCGTGCAGATCGCGACGCTTTCTGCGACGGGTTTGCCGACGCCGCGCCGTTGCTGTTCATCGAGTGCCTCGTCCCCAAGGAGATTCTGGCCCGGCGCGCAGCCGTCCGCGAGCGCGATCCAGAGCGGATCTCCGACGCGACCCTAGAGGTGGCGCTGCGCGAGCGCGAGCGTTGGGAGCCGCTCGACGAGGTCCCTGCACGCTCCCATCTGGCACTCCGAACTGACCGCGCCGTCGAGGCGATCCTCACCGACGTGATCGCCCTGCTCGACGAACGGCTGGACGCGGCCCGGGTCCTCAGTGCCATCGCTGCCCCACCTCGTGGCGCGAGGGCGACCGCAGGGCGAATCAGGAGGGCACCTCATCCGGGGCCAGGCGATATCACGGATGTGCCCGAGGATCGCGAATCAGATGATCCGAGCTTGAGCGCCGATCCTTGACGGGTGTCGTCCGGCTGCGCATCCCGAACCAAAAGGAGTGAGGACATGATCTTGATCAGCTACGACGGGTCCACGGATGCCAAGGCGGCGATTGAGCGTGCGGGCGAGTTGCTCGGCGGCCAGACGGCGACTGTGTTGACGGTCTGGGAGCCGTTCGTCGAGGTGCTCGCGCACGTGCCGTGGGCGTTTGGGATGCCGACCGCGAACATCGACATCGGGGAGATCGACAAGGCGGCCCGGGAGAGTGCCGAGCAGGTGTCGACCGAGGGGGCAGAGCTTGCCCGTAAGGCGGGTCTGAACGCTAAGCCGCGCTGCTGCTCGCAGGTGACCACGACCGCTAACGCGATCCTGTCCCAAGCGGACAAGCTCGGCGCAAGCGCGATCGTGATGGGCTCGCGTGGGCTGCATGGCGTCAAGTCGCTGCTGCTCGGCAGCGTCTCGCACGCGGTCATCCAGCACGCCGACCGCACCGTGATCGTGGTCCCCTCGCCCGCCGTCGCCACGGCCCGGGGCCAGGAGCGACACGAGGCTCACGAAGCCGGGTAGGCGCCAGAGCGCGAACGTCGATCGCCTGGCCTGGATGGGTGCCAGAGATTCACGCTCGGGCCACCCGCGCGTCACGTCCGTTAGCGCAGATCCTGGCGCTAATCAGCGGGGTTGGGGATTTGCCGCAACCTAGATCGGTGTTGGAACGGATGCGGGGGGGCGGGAGCGGTAGGAGGATGTCGATCCTGTCGAAATCAGACGCCGCGGTGTTCGCCGGCAGAAGGGCAGCAACATGATGTACGTGATTGCCGTATTCGTATTGGTCGTGCTCACCCACGCGGCGCGATCGATCATGATTCTCACGCAGCACGCGTGGGGCGCGCAGGCCCGGCTGGGGTGCCCGCGATGAGCGAAGATCTCGCGACGAGGCCCTCCCCGGCCGTTTTGAGCGACGTGCTGTGTGCCATCGACGGGACGCGCACATCCTTTCGGGCGGTGGCGCGGCTGTGTGAGCTGCTGACTCCTGATGCCCGTCTGACGATCCTTCTGTGCACCAACGAATCAGGAGGAGCCGGTCAGTGGGCGACCGCATCCATAAGCCCGGCACGTGGTCGTGAGACCCTGATCAGGGCCGCGGAGCTCGCAGGCGACGCAGGCTTACACGCCGAGACGGTACTGGATCCGCATGGCCCGCCCGTCCAGAGAGTCCTTGCGCAGGCCGCAAGCCACGCGCTGCTGGCGATGGGAGCCCCAATCGTGCCGCGCTGGGTGGGCCGGCTGGTCGGCGGCGTCGCCGTGGAAGCCGTGCATCAACTGCCGAGCTCGCTCCTGATCGCGCGCGAAGTGCCGCTGCCTGCAGGTGAGCGCGTCCTACTCGCGCTGGATGGATCAGGGGATGCGCCAGGGCTCACCGAGATCGCCGTGGACGCTGCGCGGCGGCTGGACCGCGGGATCGTCGTGGTACACGCAGTCGGCGTGGAGGGTCGCTCGGAACCGCACCATTTCGACGCTCAGCGTGAGCACCTCGCTGAGGCACTCGGCGCCGCGCCAGAGGTCGTCATCGAGGCGGAGCGCCCTGCCGACTTGATTCTCCGCATCGCGCGCGAGCGCCAAGCCTCACTGATCGTCATGGGCAGCCGTCGCATCGGCGGCGTACGCGCACTCGGTAGCGTCAGCGAGCGAGTTGCGCACCGCGCCCGTTGCTCGGTCCTGGTGATCCGTCCCGAAGAGCAGGGAACCTGAGCGAATCCCCAGATCACCCGCCGGTGGCAGAGCCGCATGGCGGAGCTTGACGGTCGCGACGTCGCTCCGAGACATTGAGGTAGCGATAACCGGAGCACACCGCTGCGATGACCTCAAGCACCTCGGCAATCTCGCCGATTGACTTGCGGCTTCCTCGCCGTCCCGGCGATGGCGGGTCTGCGCCGCGTGGCCTTCGCTCTCTTCGCCGGACCGCCGTCTCGAGCGCAGGTGCTGGCACGCGCTCCTTTCGGGTGAACCCCTTGCCTATTGGCCCTCGTCGAACCGCCCGGTCTGCTCGCGGTCCTTCTCAGGCTGGAGTTCCTGGCCCTTATCGAACCGCCCAGTCTGCTCGCGGTCCTTCTCTGGCTCGAGCTCCTCGCCGGTGTCGAACCGGCCGATCTGCTCGCGGTCCTTGTCTGGCTCGAGCTCCTCGCCGGTGTCGAACCGGCCGACATTCTCATCCACCTCTTGATGGGGATGTCGACGTTCGCTATCGCTGCTCTTGTCGGTCGTAGCTCCTCCTGATTTGGCTGGGCGACGAGCACCCGAGTCGACCTAACATGGTTCGTCACGAGCTTATGGCGGTACGTCACGAGCTCGCGAGGCTTACGTCGTCGGGTAGGCGCCAGAGCGGGGGCGTCGACCGCGTGCCGCTGGCCGGGTTGCGAGAGGGTCTTCATCCTGCGCTGGCTTCTGGGCCGCCGCCCTCCGCGCCACAAGCAGGGCGAGCGCACAGGAGGCCACGCGCTCGAGTGCGCTGTCGGCCCGGCTGGTGAGGGCGATGGGCACGCGCGCGCCGAGCACGATCCCGACCGCTTGCGAGTCACCCAGGTAGTCGAGCTGCTTGACGAGCATGTTTCCGCTCTCGAGGTCTGGCACCACGACGATGTCGGCCTGCCCGGCCACGGGCGAGGCGATCCCTTTGACGCGGGAGGCGGCGGGGGAAACCGCGTCATCGAAAGCGAGCGGCCCGTCGACGACACCGCCGCGGATCTGGCCGCGTTCTGCCATTTTGGCCAGTGCGGCCGCCTCCAGCGACGAGCGGAGCTTGGGGTTGACCGTCTCGACGGCCGAGAGGATGGCCACTTTGGGCGTCTGCACGCCGGCGACGATGGCGAGATCGATCGCGTTTTGGACGATGTCGCGCTTGGCGACAAGGTCAGGTTCAACGTTGAGAGCCGCGTCGCTGATGAACAGTGGACGGGGGTAGGTCGGCACGTCCATAACGAATACGTGGCTCATGCGGCGGTCGGTGGCCAGTCCGGTTTGGGGGGCGACGGCGGCGTGCATCAGCTCGTCGGTGTGCAGGCTGCCCTTCATCAGCGCCTGCACCTGACCGCTGCGGGCGAGCGCAACCGCCGTCTCGGCCGCCGCGTGGCTGTGTTCGGTCGCGATCACCGACACACCTGTGAGGTCGAGGTCGTGCGCGGCGGCGACCGAGCGGATGCGGTCCTCGGGGCCGACGAGGACCGGGATGATCAGCCCTTCCTGGGCAGCCTGGATGGCGCCCAGCAGCGCATCGCGGTCGGCGGGGTGGACCACCGCCATACGGATCGGGACGAGTCCTGTGGTCCTGGCGAGCAGCGCGCGAAACAGGCGCCCGTGCTCGTGCAGGTGAACCTCGGGCAGCGCCACGCGGGGACGATGGATCTTCTCGGTCGGAGCGATCACCTGCGCGGCGCCGTCGATCACCGTCTCGCCACGCTGGTTCACGCACGCGCATTCGAATGCGATCCGGTGGTGCTCGGCGTTTTTCGCGGCGGCCGTGACCGACACGGTGATCGTGTCCGCGATCGTCACTGGACGGCGGAAGTGGAGCGTTTGCTCAAGGTAGATCGTGCCCGGGCCGGGCAGCTTCGTGCCCAGCAGCGTGGAGATGAGCGAGGCGCCCCACATGCCATGCGCGATGATCTTGTGGAACGTGTCGCTGTGGGCGTACTCCTCGTCCACGTGCGCGGGGTTCACATCCCCCGACATCACGGCGAAGAGCTCGATGTCCTGCCGGGTCAGGGTCCGGGCGAGCGACGCGCTCTCACCCACCTCGATCTCGTCGAACGTCCGGTTCTCGATGAACACGCGAGGCTCGATCAGCGCTGTCACTGGCTCGACGTCCGTCGCGTCGCGCAGCTGGCTGCCTGCTCTGGTCATCGCTGCAGCACGTACGTTCCGGGCGCGTTGACGATCGGCGGGTATCCGCGCGCCGGGGCGCCCATGGGCGGAGGCGGCTCCTGCGCGCCGGAGCGCTCCGCCAGCCAGGCCGCCCACGCCGGCCACCACGAGCCCTCACGGGTGGGGGTCTCGGCCAGCCAACGATCGGGTTCGAGGTACGGGGCGTCGGCCGGGCGCGTCGCGCACTGGAAGCTGCGACGGGGGTGGCCGGGCTCGCTGACGATCCCGGCGTTATGGCCGCCGCTGGTCAGCAGGAAGGTGAGCTGCGCGTCCACGACCAAATGGAGCTTGTACACCGACCGCCACGGCGCGACGTGGTCCCGCACCGTGGCCACGATGAACGTCGGCACGCGCAGATCGCCGAGCGCCACGGGCCGGCCAACCGCCAGATAGCGTCCCTCAAACAGGTCGTTGTGCAGGAACAGTCCGTGCAGGTACTCAGAGTGCATCCGGTAGGGCAGCCGCGTGCCGTCCGCGTTCCAGGCCATCAGATCGTTGGGGAGCTGGCGCTCGCCGAGCAGGTACTCGCCGACCACGCGCGACCAGATCAACTCGTAGGGCCGCAGCATTTGGAACGCTCCCGCCATCTGGCCGGCGTCCAGGTAGCCCTGATCCCACATGATGTTCTGCAGGCAGACGACCTGGCTCTCGTCGATGAACAATCCGAGCTCGCCGGGCTCGGTGAAGTCTGTCTCGGCGGCGAACAGCGTGACGCTGCACAAGCGCTCATCGCCGTCGCGCGCCATCGCCGCCGCCGCGATCGCGAGCATCGTCCCGCCCAGGCAGTACCCGACGGCGTGCACACCAACCTCTGGGACGATCGCCGAGATCGCGTCGAGCGCCGCCATCACCCCCAGTTGGCGGTAATCCTCCATGCCGAGGTCGCGATCCTCAGAGGTCGGGTTGCGCCAGGAGATCATGAACACCGTATGACCCTGGTCCACGAGGTACTTCACCAGCGAGTTGCGCGGCGAGAGATCGAGGATGTAGTACTTCATGATCCACGCCGGCACGATCAGAATCGGCTCCGCGAGCACCGCCTCGGTCGCCGGCTCGTACTGGATCAGCTCGATCAAATGGTTGCGATACACGACCTTGCCCGGCGTGATCGCCACCGACTCCCCGGGGACGAACGCCTCCGTGCCCGCCGGTGCGCCACCAGTCAGCAGACGCTGGCAGTCCTCGGCGAGCAAACCAGCCCCACGCGCGAGGTTGGCGCCACCCTGTTTCACGGTCGCGTCCAGCACCTCGGGGTTGGTCCAGGGGAAGTTCGACGGCGAGACCATGTCAAGCAGTTGGCGCGCCGCGAACGACACCACGCTCTCGTGGTGCGGCGAGACCCCGGGGACGTTGGTGGTCGCCTCCTGGCACCACTGCTCGGCGAGCAGAAACGCCTGCGAGATGACGTCAAACGGCCACCGTCGCCACGGCGGCGCGGCGAAGCGCTGGTCGCCCGGCTGGGGCTCACAACACGGGGCGGAGCTCGAGCTAACCGCCGCCAACACGTACGCGGCGAGGCGAGCCGCGTTGCGCCCCGCGTGCGTGATCAGCTCGGCCTGCCGGCCCGGCATATCGGCGATATGCGCGAGCCAATCCATGCCGGCCAGCGAGAATGCGACCGGCGAGAGCCCACCCGTGAGCCGCGCCCGCCACGCCTGAAGCGTGCGATCGAGGCTCGCCAGCCCACCCGGCGCGCTCGGCGGGGCCGTCAAATGAGGGATCGACCTCGTCGCGTCCTGCGCGCCGCCGATGTGGGACTGTTTGCTCACTCCCTCAGCGGCTGCTGTGGAAGTGACCGACGGCATCACAAGCCGCCCGCCGCCAACGGCCGCGGTCGACCGTGTCCAGGCTCCATGACCATCGGCTCAGTCTGCCCGGCCCCGCCGGCCACGACATCGTCGCTCTCCCGCACCAACCGAGCGGCGGACTACGGACGAGCCGGCTGCAGTCTTCCCCTCGGGTATCGTGCGGACGATGCTTGCTCCCGATACAGGACCGGAGGCGTCTTCGACGGAGCTATCGGCGACGATTCGGATCGTCCTCGCCGATGACCACGCGGTCGTGCGCCGCGGGCTGAAGCTGCTGCTGGACTCCGAGCCCGGTTTTGAGGTCGTCGCCGAGGCCGGCGACATCGACGATGCCCGTCGCTACGTACGCGGTCACCACCCGGCCGTGCTGGTGCTCGATCTCAATATGCACGGTGACTCGAGCCTGGAAGCGATCCCCGTGATCCGGGGCGAGTCACCGGACACACAGATCGTCGTCCTGACGATGGAGGACCAGCCGGAGTACGCGCGGGAGGCGCTCGCCGGCGGCGCGATCGGATACGTCCTGAAGGAAGCCGCCGAGGACGAGCTGGTCGAGGCCGTCTGTCGCGGCGGCCGGCGAGGGTTACCTCAACCCGCGCCTGGGCGCTCGCGTCGCCGCCCAGCCTGCCGGCCCACCGGACGACCTCACGGCCCGCGAGCTCGAGGTTCTGGCCCTGATCGCCCTCGGCCACACCAACAGCGAGATCGGCGACCAGCTCTACCTGTCCGTGCGCACGGTCGAGACGCATCGCGCCCACATCCAGCAGAAGCTGCGGCTTGACTCGCGCGCCGAACTCGTGCGCTACGCGCTCGACCGCGGACTGCTCAAGACCTGAACCTGAGTCAGGCCGCCGGCAAGATCGGGACGCGCGACAACGAGCGTGATTCAGTCGAGCCCTGGGCTCTATCTGTCATGCGCGTAGGTCCCGGCGTTGGATGCGCAGCGTGGCCACCGTCGTCGAGGCCAGCGCGAGAGCGCCGAGGACGGCGAGATCCACGATGTCAACGCCTTCGGTGAGCGGATCGTGACCCGCGTAGTAGTAGAACGGAGACAGGTATTTGAGCCAGGCGATCGCACCCACGAGCGGGGCGAACCCGTTGATCAGCCAGCCGACAACCCCAACGGCAGCCGCGACGCCGGTGGCAAGCGCCCGGCGGCCGGTGCCCACCGCGACGGCGAGCGCGGTCGCGCCGATGGCCAGACCGAAGAATGCCAAGTGCAGTGAGTAGGCGCTGATGTGTCCGAGGCTGATCCCTCCGCCGCCGAGCGCGACACCACCGATCAGGCCGAGCCACGTGGCCACAGCGATCAACCACACCACGACGGCGATCGCCCCGGCCTTGGCCGCGATCAAGCGGCGGCGGTCCACGGGATGGGCGAGCACAAGCGCGAGGATGCGATCTTCCTCCTCGCCGGCGGTGGCGCTGACCGCGCCGGTGATCGCCATCGCGGAGATCAGCAGCGGGCCGTAGATCGAGCCGATTTCGCTCCTGAACCACCCGGTGATGGTGCCGTAGTCGGCACCGCCCAACAGGTGAGAGACCCCGGTCGGGATGTTCAGCTTTCCGAACGAGTGCCCGACCGCGGGGAACAGGGCTCCGACGGCGAGGAGCACGGCGACCAGCCCGAGGGCCGCGAAGCCGGTCGACGACAGGCGCAGACGCAGCGTCATTACGAACGCAGGACAGCTCATGATGAGCTGTCCTGTCGGTAGTAGCGCAGGAAGATCTCCTCGAGGTCATCGTCACGCGTGCGAATCGCTTGCACACGATGGGCGGCCGCGGCCTTCACGATCGCGTCAGCGGACCCCTCGAACGCCACGGTCAGGCGCGACCCGTCGACCGTCGCCTCCCGCACTCCGGGGAGCGCCCGGAACGTCTCCACGGACACCGGTGCGCTGAACTCGATCTCCAGCCGCTGGACCGCGACCTTGCGCAGGTTCTCCAGCGAGTCGACCACGACCAGCTTGCCCGCGCGTAGAATCGCGACGCGGTGGGTGACACGCTCGACCTCGGAGAGGGTGTGCGAGGACAGAAACACGGTGTGCCCTCGAGCGCTGACCTCGGCCAGCAGCCGATGGAAGCTCTGCTGGACGAGCGGATCGAGACCGGCGATCGGCTCGTCCAGGATCAACACCTCCGGGTCGTGCATGAACGCCTGGATCAGCCCAAGCTTCTGGCGGTTGCCAGTCGAGAGCTCACGAATGGGCCGATCGAGATCAGCGTCGAACCGCTCGGCCAGCGAGTCACGGACGCGACGATCAACCCCGCCACGCAGCGCGCCCAGGTAGTCGAGCACCGTCGCACCGCTCAGCTTTGGGTACAGCGCGAAATCCCCCGGGAGGAAGCCGACCCGGCGGCGGATCTCGAGGCTGCGCTCACGGGTGTCGAGCCCGAGCACCGACGCAGAGCCCGAGGTCGGCTTGATCAAGTCCAGAAGAAGACGCATCGTCGTTGACTTCCCGGCGCCGTTCGGCCCCAGAAAGCCGAACACCTCGCCCCGCTCGATCTCGAGATCGAGAGCGAAAAGACCATGCCCGGAGCCATAGTCCTTCGAAAGACCCGTGATCGCAATGGCCGGTCCGATGCCCACGACGCCACGATAAGCGGCGCAGCCATTCAACGCCCGCCAGCTGCATAGAGCTCTCGGTGACCGCCATGGCCCGGCCCGGCGCTGGGCCGCGAGCCCATCCTGGCCCTAACCTTCCCTCGTAATGATGAGGTTTTCTGTTCGAGTCCGAAGGCGGGCGTGAGGACCTGCATGAGATCCCAAAATGAGGCGAGCGTGCGGTTCACAACGCGCTCGGTCGGCAACGCGACCGTCGGCGCGGGGTCGACGCCCTGGACGATGCGGGGGCGCGTGGTGAGGCTCGCGTGAGAGGTTCTCCAGCGCGCTCACTGCCGTGGCGGGGGCGGGCATGGCGGCGATCTCGTCGGCGATCAGCGCCGCGGCGTTCCGACAGTCGTCGTCCTCCAGGAGGAAGGCCACCTTGCTCGCGATGGCTTCGGCGGTGATCTCAGCGTCGAGCAGTCTGCGCCCGGCGCCGGCGGCCAGCCGCCTGTCTGAGTTGTTTGAACACCTCGAGGTCGCGATTGGACACGGTCCCGAGGGTGAGCTACATGGTGGGAACGGCCGGTAGCTCCGCGAGCCAAGACGGTTCCGATTCGGCCGTGACCACTTCGGCGGGCTCCGGTCGGATCTGGAGTGTGCGACCGACCTCGGGGACCTGAAGGCTGGGGGGCACGGGTCGGGGTACAGCGACCCGTACAGGCGCCCGCCGCGTGGGTCCAGGCCGGCCGCCTGCCAGTGGCGGCCGACCGACTCGCCCGCCAGTTCGGCGACTGCCGGCTCGAGTAGTGGCCCAAACCCGTAGGTGGCGGAGGGGATCTGCGCCAGCGCGGCGGCGAGTGGACCGGCGAACTCGGCGAACTCGGTCGGCGCGCTCTCCGTCCGACGATCGCCTAGGACTCGCGGCCATCGCCTCAAGACTCTCCTCCGACCTGCCGATTGGGTAATGGTGCCCCAGCTCATCTCCTTCGATCAGACCTACCGTCTCGTTACCCGCAGTGACTTCGATGGCCTCGTGTGTGCCGCGCTCCTCAAGGAGCTGGGCATTCTCGAGGAGATCCTGTTCGTCCATCCCAAGGACGTGCAGGACGGCAAGGTCGAACTGACCGCCGACGACATCACCACCAACCTCCCGTACCGGCCGGAGGTAGCGCTGGCCTTTGACCACCACTCCTCAGAGCAGCATCGCGTCCGCAACGGCGCCGAGAACCGCGTCATGGTCGCCGATGCCGACTCGGCCGCCCGGGTGGTGTACGACTACTTCGGTGGTGCGGCGCGCTTCCCTCGCGTCAGCGCCGCCATGATGGAGGCGGTCGACCGCGCTGACGCTGCCCGCCTGTCGATGCAGGACATCATCGACCCGCAGGGCTGGATTTTCCTGAGCTTCCTGATGGATCCGCGCACCGGGCTCGGCCGGTTCCGCGACTTCCGCATCTCGAACTACCAGCTCATGCTGCAGCTCATCGATCGCTGTGTGGAGCTGCCGATCGAGGAGATCCTCGCCTCCCCGGACGTCTCGGAGCGCGTCGCGCTGTACCGCGAGCACGCCGACGCGGCCGTCGAGCAGATCCGTCGTTGCTCGACCCTGCAGGGTGACGTGCTGGTGCTCGATCTCCGCGACGAGGACGTGATCCACCCCACGAACCGGTTCCTCCTGTACGCGGCTTATCCGCAATGCCGAGTGTCGATCCATGTGCTGTGGGGACTGCGACAGCAGAACACGGTGTTCGCCGTGGGGCGCTCGATTCTCGACCGCTCCTCCCGGCGGGACATCGGCGCGCTCATGCTTGCCCACGGCGGCGGGGGCCACGAAGCGGCCGGGACCTGCCAGATTGCGAACGACCAGGCCGAGGTTGTGCTCGCCGAACTCGTCCAGACCCTCGCCGACGGCGAACGCGCGGCGATCAGCGTACAGGGCAGAGTTGTCGGCGCGCCAGAAGCTGAGCCTTCGGCGAGGGCGTCGACGTGGATGGTTCCGAGCGCGACCTGAGACTTTGGCCCGAGCGCAACCGTCTCAGTCGGCGACGCCGAGTCCCCAGCCGCCATCGATCACGATCTCCTGCCCAGTGATGTATTGAGAGCCGGGCGACGCGAGGAACAGTGCCAGCGCTTTGATGTCATCCGGCTGACCGACGCGGTGCATGGGAATGTCCTTCGCGAGCGCCGCCTGCAAGTCGGGGTCGTGAGCGTGGCCGCCGCCGATGTTTGTGACGAAGAACCCGGGGGCGATCGCGTTGGCCGTGATCCCGTATGCGGCTAGTTCGAGCGCGATTGAGTGCATGAAGTGCCCTGCGCCGGCCTTCGCCGCCATGTAGGCGGAGCCGATTGCGGGCTCGACCCTGGTCGCCGCCAGCGACGTCGTGACGATGATCCTCCCGAACCCGCGCGGACGCATGTGGCGCGCTGCGGCCCGCGCCGTGGCAAAGATCCCGTTGAGATTGATGTCGATGACGCGGTTCCACCGCTCGTCGGTGTAGCGCTCGAGCGCGCCCTCCTCCATCCGCGGACGCTCGCCGCCGGCCCAAGCGCCGACGAAGCCGACGCCGGGATCGATGCCGGCGTTGGCAAACGCCACGTCGAGCCGCCCGTACACGTCCGCCGCTTCGTCGATGACCCGCTCGAGGCCGGCGTGGTCGGTCACGTCTGCCACCGTCCCGCGCACGTCGAGCCCGTCGCTCTGCAGCCGTGATGCCTGCGCCGCGACCGCGTCCGTATCCACGTCGATCAGCGTGACCCGCGCGCCGTGCGCCGCCAGCACCTCCCCGTAGGCGAGCCCCAAGCCACTGGCACCGCCGGTGACGATGACGCCGAAGCCGGCCACGTCGAATCGCGAGGAAACGTTCACGCTCACTGCTCCTTGTGGTCTCGTTGGCGGGCCGACCCTATCGCGTTGCGACGTCGAGAATAAGCCGCCGCACTGCGCAGAATCGGGCAAGCGTGCAGCAATCCGCACAAGTCGAGCCGGAGTCCGTCCACGATTCCCGCCGTTGACACACTCCACCCCCTGTGGGAGGGTCGCCAGGCCGCCGCCATCACAGTGAGCGAGGAGGGACGAGGAAATGGGATTCGTGGTCATCGCCACCTGGGTGGCAAAGGATGGGGAGGCGCAGCGCATCCGGGGCATCATCGAAGCCGTCACCCCGGGGAATCGCGCCGAGCCGAAGATGCTCCAGTTCCAAGCGCACGTCAGCGAGGAGGACCCAAACGTGTTCGTCCTCTACGAGCACTACACCGATGCGTCCGGATACGAGGAGCATCGCAACACGGAGGCGTTCAAGTCGCGCGTGCTGGGCGAGGCGATCCCCAACCTTGAGCGCCGCGAGGTCAAGACCTTTCAGACCTTCGCCGAAACGCAGCTCTGAACGGTGCCGCTGCAGCCAGCTGTTATGCTCGAAGTCGGGTCGGTGCGTGCTGGGTACGATGTGGTCGATGGTTACCGTGACCTGGCGATGAGTCGGGGCGCAGAGGAAACCTGAGCATGAACAACAAAACCGTGAAGGTCCACCTCAGAAACGTCATCGTCAACGTCATCGCGGCCGCTTACATTCTCCCTGTCTCGCTGCGCATTGCCGTCATGCGACTCACGGGTGTCGCCATCGGCGAGGGGACCACGATCAAGTCCCGGTGTACGTTCGCCGGCCCGGGGCCGATTATCTTTGGGTCGGGTTGTTTCATCAGCTTTCAGTGCGAGTTCGATGCCACGGGCACAATCGAGATTGGCGACAACGTCAACATCGCCTCAGGGGTGAGCATCAGCACCTGCACACACCACTTCGGCGACCTGGATCGGCGAGCCGGTCCGCGTTACACCGACAATGTCAGCATCGGCAGGGGGACATGGGTCGGGACGAATTGCGTGATCCTCCCCGGGGTGCAGATCGGTCCGGGCTGCGTTATTGCGGCCGGCGCTGTGGTGGCCGCCGACTGCGAAGCCAATGGTTTGTACGCGGGCGTGCCGGCGAAGCTCATCAACGCGCTCGACCCCGAGCCGATCCCGGCCTGACCGCCGCGTCTCGGCGCCCGCACTCGCGGTCGCCCGCCGCCATAGGTCCGGACAGCCGGCTCGGAGCCCACCGGCACCTATGTGGACAGAAACGGGACCGTCCCGTGGTGAAGGGAGCTCACGGCGAGAATGGGCGCGGCCCACGGGCGCGACGGAGTTCCATGTGCACGGGACCGGCCTCATCATCGGACGTCTGATCAACGAGCTCAGCATCGCCCGCCGTGTCGCTTTAGCCGTCGGAAAAGTACCCGTCGGCTAGCGCTCTGGACAGCGCAGCCCGGTCAACTTGCCCACGGCCCGACGCCGCCGAGGCGCTCGGGCGTGATGCGCAGAACGTATCCCGGGGCGTCAAACCCAGGCGCCGGAAAGACCACCTCGGGACCCAAATAGACGTGCGCCAGCTGCTGCAACAGCGCCGCGGCGCCGCCCTCCTGCACACGGGCGCGCCCGTGCACCACGAGATACTCCCGCAGGCCGCGCTCGTTAACGCCCGGACCCTCGACTGACAGCACGACCCGTTCATCGCGCTCGACGTTGCGCACCTTTTGGCGGCGCTGCAGGTGGCCACTGAAGATCTCCTCGCCCTCCACGCCGACCCACACGCAACTGAGTTGCGGACTGCCGTCGGGGTTCAGGGTCACGAGGTGCACGAGCGCGTCGGATTGCAGCAGCGCCCGTGCCTCAGGAGTCAGGACCGCCATCAGCTGTCCTCCAGATCGGATCGGATCCCGTGATGCTACCGGCCTCGGCGTTCACTCCGTGATCGCGATCATTGTCTGGCGGCACTTCAAGCCCCATCGGGATGCCCACTCTGACGCGGCATGGGAAAGTGCGCCAGCACGTCGGGGCGGCGGACCTTGCTGCGCCAGGTGCCAGGCGGCGGCTCGAGCCCGAGCCAGAGCGGCGCGCGCCCAGCACCGGACGGCGTCGAGAGTGCCTCCAACAGCGAGCGCAGCCGCCCGAGCGCGTCCGCGCCGAAGCGCTCGGCCCACCGTGCCTCGATCTCGCCCGGCCGCTGCGAGTACACAGCCCGGGCCTCGAGGCCGTTTCCCGTCAGCCGTGCACGCGTGCCGCGCACTCCCGGATCGGACGCGGTGGTGAGGAAGCCACGCTTGGCGAGGATCCCCACAGCGGCGCGGATCGGCTCGATCGCCACCCCGGAGCGGCGCGGCAGCTGCCCCACGTTTGCCCCGTCCTCGTCGAGGAGGCGCACGACGTTGGCGCTGTAGCAGAGCGAGGCGGTTGCCTCCTGCTCGTACTCGAGCGCAAAGGCTTGCAACACCTGGGACAGCAGCGCCGGGAGTGGCAGCGGATCGTCAACTTCATCGGCCGATCCCTCCCATGGCTTGGCGGCGTAGCCCCCATAGAAACCGGTCAAGAACCGGGGCAGGTTAAGCCCGAGTCCATCCCTCAGCCCTTGCAGCGTCGCCCGCAGCTCGTCCATCTCCTCGGCGCCGAACCGTGCGCGCCAGCGTGTCTCGATCGCTGCGGGCAGCGGTCGCCACACCGCCTGGGCCTGACGCCCCGCCTCGGTCGGGACGACGAGCAGCGCGCGCTCGGGCGGCCGGCGACGGGGGTCGTCGGGATCAGGTCCAACCGTCACGTAGCCCCAGCGCCGCATCGCGTCCAGCTGCGGCTTGGCGCGGGCCCGCCGCTCCAGTTCGCCGACCGTCATCCCCTGCTCATCGAGCACACGCATGAAGTTCGACCACTGGCGCAGCGAGGCCACATACGGCGCTCGGCGCGAGCCTCCGTAGCGCGCAGTTCGGTGCGGCATCTCGGACTCCCAGGCGTTATCGAGCTCGATCGTGAAGGCGATCAGCGCTTGGGAGAGTAGGGCAGAGATAGGCAGACGCTCAGGCACGGCTGACGGCGACACTAACGCGGGGCGACCACCGGCTTCAGCGCTCAGATCGGGCGGAGGCGGCTCTCGATCCGGTCTCGGTCGCTGGCCGAGGTCCGGGTCAGCTCGATCGCGTTCGCGTCAGCGCCAACAGCTAGTAAGCCACCAGGAGGAGCGTTTAGCGGTGGAGCGTGCCGATCTTCGTGCTGCTGGTCGAGGTGCCGCCAGAGGGGGTGAAGCTGGCTGTGGTGGTGATCTTCACGCTCTTGCCCGCCTTCAGGAGCTTGATGCCCTGGCTGGTCAGCTTGAGCTTCATGTTCGCCTTGCCGGCCCGGCGAAACCACACGCTCCCCGAAGCGATCAGGGTCGGCCGGCCTCGCACCCTGGCGTACCACTTGATCACCAGCTTGCCAACGCCCGGGGCCGTGAACGACAGCTTGTCGCCACCAGCCTTGACGATCGGGGCGATCTCGGCGGTCTTTCCCGAGGGCCTGAGTACCGCCGCGAGCGCAGCCCTGATCTGAGCCGGGCTTGGTCCAGGCGCTCTGACCGGCCCCACCTGGCTAGACGACACCTGCGCGCGCCCCACGCCGTTGGTTGCTGTGACGAGGACCGCGATCCTCGCGCCTGCGTCGGCGCTGGTGAGGGTGTAAGAGCGGCCCGTGGCGCCCGCGATCGTCGAGCATGAACGAGTGCACAGCACCCACCCATAGCGGTAGGCGATTGGCAGCGTGCCCGACCAGGCACCCGCCGAGCTCGACAGCGTCCGACCAACGATGGTCGGGCCGGAGATCACCGGCGGCGAGCTGTTCGCCGGCTGCGACGGGAACGCAGCCGGCGACGGCGACGGCGACGGCGACGAAGACGGAGGCGGAGGCGGAGGCGGAGACGGAGACGGCGACGGAGACGGAGACGGCGACGGAGACGGCGACGGGGCTGCCGCCACCGTTCCGGTTGCCGCGGAGGTTGCCGGGCTGCCGACGCCACCGGCGTTACCAGCCGTCTCGACCACCCGGATCGTGTGCCCGACGTCGCTCGCGACGAGCGTGTAGCTCTGGCCAGTCGCGGCACCGATCGCCGCGCAGGCGGCACCGGCAGGGTCGCAGTCCTCCCACTGGTAACCGTAGGACGTCGGAGGGGGCGACCACCCGCCGTGGGCCTCTGACAACGTCTGGCCCTCAATCGGGGTCCCCGAGATCGTAGGCGCGGAGAGCCCGGCATTCGCGGGCGGACTGCTCATCTGCACCATCTCGGAGCCCGCCATCAGGAACCCCCCGACCCCGTAGCCCGCCGTGTCTGTCACCTTCACGGGCTGACCGTCGGAGGGTTGCGACGCGCCTGTCGTTGCGCCCTGCACGTAACCCACTTCGCCGCTGGGCTGGAGCGCGATCGTACTCAGTGCCGTCCAAGCCTTGGTCACGACCGGTCCGTACACGGCCGGGCTGAGGATACCCGCGGTGATGCCCCACGCCATGGCGTAGGTGAAAAATGCCGTGCCCGATTCTTCGTAGCCGTACGCGCTGGGATTCCGTAGGTCAGCGCCCCAGAATCCGTCCGACAGTTGCAGCGGGACAAGTGCAGCGGCCATCTGGTCAAACACCTGCACATAACCGGCGTACCGCGGGTCGGTGGAAGGGAGGATCTGCAGCACCTTGGCGAGTGCCATCATCGCCCAGCCGTTGCCGCGCGACCAGTAGGTATCCGTGCCCTTGAAAGTGGCGTCGCGCCACCACAACCCTTTCGCCTTATTGAAGAGCCCCAGAGTGTTCTCGGTGTAGTTGAACTGCGCCTGCATGGCGTCCAGATCCGCAGCACTTTTGTCGAGTATCCCCAGGCGTGCGTAGGACGGCATGGCCATGTTCAGGGCATCGATATAGGTCCACAGAGCGTCGTTCTGCGCCGCCACTTCGCTGTCCACCCGGGCGCGGATCGAGTCTGGCTGACCCAACATCAGGTATACCTCGCCGGCCGCCAGATCGTTCGGTCCGTCAGAGTCGGCGCCGCTCTCCAACGCATCGTCGTTGCCCGACGCCCAGGTCTGCGTGGCCGTGTTGGGAGTAGCCCCCGACACGCCCAAGTAATCAAGGTTGCCGACTTGGAAGGTCGCGTTCTGCCATGTCGCCCCGGCTGAGCTGACCCCGTTTGCCAGCCAGTAGGCATCGGCCTTGGCCATTGCCTGCACGACTGTCAACGGCGCGGCGGCAGCGCTTGAGCTCGCTGATACTGCGACCCCCACGACCATGCCGGCGAGCGCGCTGATGACCCTTCTCTTCTTCACCTGCCCCCCTCAGACATGTGGGGTGAGCATCGCAACGGTCCCACCGCGGAGGAGGGCGCGGCTCGCCTGCGTGGCTCGCTCGGCGATAGTCTCGACTGTGGCGTTGCGACTGGCGAAGAAGCCGTCGCGGTAGAGCGTGACGTAGCCGTGGGCGGTTACGATGTGGCGCTCGAGCAGCAGCAGCGCTTGCTGTGTCCGGGGTGCGTTGCCCGCGTGCTCAGCGAGGTCGAGCAGCAGGCTGATCAGCTGACGGCCCGCGTCTGAGAGCTCGGTCTGGTCCAGCCGGGTGAGGGGGGAGGAGAAGATGACGTTGACGCCGGCGCCGCGATCGGCGACGTAGCGCACATACGTGCCGGCCGTGACCGCAAACCGCTCGCCAGGGTCCGAGCCGGCGGACGCGACGTCGATGCCTATGCGGTCGGCCAGCTCGAGCGCGGCCTGCGCGGCGACAGCCGCGAGCAGGTGGTCGCGGTCGGCGAAATGGCGATAGGGCGAGGCGGTGCTCACCCCCACCGCTCGGGCGGCCTTCGCAACGGAGAACTCGGACAGGCCGTGCTCGGCCAACACGTCGAAGCTCGCTTCGATGAGCTCGGCGCGGAGGTTCCCGTGGTGGTAGGGCCGTTTCGACGGCGGTCGGGTGTCACGACGCTGGCCTGCCTGTCCGTTCATGCGGTAGGTCTGTTATATCATTCAAAGTGATAAACCTCTTACATTGAAGGAGCAGCGAGATTCCCGGCATCGAAAACAAGGTCATCGCCATCACGGGCGCAAGCAGCGGAATCGGCGAGGCGACTGCGCTTCTGCTCGCTGAGCAGGGAGCGAAAGTCGTACTGGGGGCGCGCCGCTCCGATCCCCTTGAGGTGCTGGCGGCCCGCATTGCGAATCTGGGTGGTGAAGCCGCGTACGCACCGACAGACGTGAGACGACGCGAGGACGTCTCCAACCTTGTCGCGGTGGCGTGTCAGCGGTACGGAAAGCTCGACGTTCTCGTCAACAATGCCGGCCTCATGCCGATCTCCCCCCTCGACGATCTACGCGTCGAGGATTGGGAGGAGATGATCGACGTCAACCTCAAAGGTGTTCTGTACGGCATCGCGGCCGCCCTGCCGATCTTCCGCGCGCAGGGGTCCGGTCATTTCGTCAACATCGCTTCCACAGCGGCGTTTCTCGTCCTGCCCAGCATGTCGGTGTATGCCGGCACGAAGATGGCCGTCCGCGCCATCTCTGAAGGCTTGCGCCAGGAGGCCGGCGACAGCCTGCGCGTGACGATCGTCTCGCCTGGCATCACGCGGACGCACTTCGCGCAACGCATGACAGATCCGGTGATCAAGGCCCAGCTCGAGGAGAGACGGGATCAGACCGGGATGGCGCCGAACGCGATCGCCCGCGCGATCGCGTTCGCGATCGAGCAGCCAGCCGACGTTGATGTCGGCGAGATCGTTGTCCGTCCCACCGCGTAGAGCCCCGCTCCGCCCCGCCTCCCCCGGCGCTCGCGCCGGCCGTGCTCGCTCGGTCCGCCCACACTAGCGTCCGTCGCCTGCACGGTTTCCCAAATCGCCCCTCAAACGAGTTTTTCCGGTCCTCGATTGGGGCGTTATACAGGCGAATCGGTCAGCCGGTAACCGTCTCCCCACTGTCACCGTCCCGGCCCCGCACACCTCCAGTGTGGCGTTCGTCGGGTCAGCACGTGACACCCTCCTGATCACCACGGCCCGCGATCGAGGCTTACGCGTCGGGGGTGATGCCCGAGGGCTCCCACATCGCCACAAGTGCATCCGCGGTGAGCGGCTGGGCGAAGAGATAGCCCTGGGCGGCGTCACAGCCGATTGCCGTGAGCTCGTCGCGCTGGGCTTCGGTCTCCACCCCTTCGGCGACGACGGTCATGCCCAGTGCGTGCGCCATGCCGGTGACGGCGGCGACGATCTCTCGATCCCGAGATTGACCGCCGAGCTGCGACACGAAGCTGCGATCGATCTTCAACACGTCGGTCCGCAGTTGTCGTAGGTGGGCGAGCGTGGAGTATCCGGTGCCGAAGTCGTCCAGTGCGATTCTCACCCCGAGCTCTGCCAGCGATTCGATCGCGCCAAGCGCGCCGCCCAACTCGTCAAGCAAGACGTTCTCGGTGATCTCGAGGACGAGCCGTTTCGGCGCGATCCCATGGCGCTGGAGCGTCCTGGCCACATTCTCGACCAAGCCGGGATCTTGCAGCTCGCGACCGGACAGGTTGACTCCGATCCTGATCTGGTCAGGGCAGCTACCGGCACTCAGCCAAGCCGCGATCTGCCGGCACACCTCGTTGAGCACGAACCGTCCGATCGCGCTGATCAGGCCCCGCCGCTCGGCGACGGGAACGAATTCGGCGGGCGGAATCACGCCACGCTCGGGGTGACGCCAGCGGACCAGTGCCTCGGCACCCAGTATCGAGCCGTCCTGAAGGTCAAACACCGGCTGGTAGAGCACGAACAACTCCGAACCATCGATCGCTCGGCGTAGCTCGGCAGCCACACCTCGGCCGGCTGCGGCAGCTCCCCGAAGCTTCGGCGTGTAGACCTCGAAGCGGTTGCCGCCACGTCGCTTCGCCGCGTACATGGCAATGTCGGCCTGTTGGAGGAGTTGGTCAGGCTCGGCTCCACGCTCCGAGGTGAGGACGACACCGAGGCTGCCCGTCACGGTCACATCATCCGGGCCGTCTTGCAGTGGCGCAGACACTGCTCGCATCGCCCGATCACAGATCAGGTCGAGATCATCGCCTGCGCGCAGCGCTGTACACAACAGGACGAATTCGTCTCCGCCGAGGCGTGCGACCGTGTCGCCCTGGCGCGAGATGCGAGTCAACCGACGGCCAACCTCGCGCAGCACCCGATCACCCGTGCCGTGCCCAAGCGTGTCGTTGACGCTCTTGAAGTCGTCGAGGTCCACGAACAGCAACGCGAGGTGGTGATTCGGTCCCTCAAGGTCGGCGACCGCTTGCAGCAGACGATCCATCAACGCCGCGCGGTTCGCCAACCCGGTGACCGGGTCATGCAACGCCTGATAGGTAAGCGCCTCCTGGGCCTCGACCTGCGCGGTGATGTCGCGCGAGAGCCCGAACGTGCCGATGATCTGCCCGGACTCGCTGAGCAGGGGCATCTTAGTCGTCGACATCCAAGCGTCGGGACGGTCGTTGAAGGTCTCGCGCTCCAACTTGGCCACCATCGGGCGTCCCGTCCGGATGATGCGCTGCTCGTCCTCGAAAGCCTCGGCGGCGTGGACGTTGCTGAAGATGTCGAAGTCTGTCTTGCCGATCACCTCCGCGAGGGGGCCTCCGCGGTGATACGCGGCGAGCCAGCCGACGTTCACGAACAAGAACCGGCTCTCACGGTCCTTGAAGAAGATGCGTTCCTCCGAGGTGGCCATGAGGTTGCGTATGCAGATACGCTCGATCTCCTCCTGAGAGGACAACGCCAGGGGCCTAGCGGCTGACAATATGCGCACAATTACTCCCGGGGCGCCCGCGTCTGGAGCGGCGCCCACGTATGTCATCGGCAGGTGACGTGACGGCCTCAAGCTCCGGCTCCAGGAGTCGACGGGAGATTCCTGGCGATCCTGGAACCCATGCGAGCGCTACAAGGGCGTCGTGCCGGTGGCAGCCGGATCCAACACCCGCGACGCTGAATCGGCCAACTGGTCGCCGCGGCCGCCGTCAATCGCCCGGACCCCAGGCACAAAGAGCGCTGAAAACGTGACGATTGCGCCGATGATGCCCGCGCCAACCAGCGTGGTCCGGACGCCGAGCACGCTGCTCACCGGGCCGGTCAGCGCGAACGACAAGGGCAGGAGCCCGATCGAGATCAGCCAGTCGAGGCTCGAGACCCGCCCCAATAGCGAGGCGGGCACGTGACGCTGCTTGACGGTGGCCCAGATGATCGTTCCAGCCGTCTCCAGAGCGTTGAAGGCGAGGCTCGCGAGCATGAGCCCCCAGAGTGCGTGAGCCAGCCCGTAGCCGGCGATCGCGAGCGTTGCCAGCGTCCATAAGACGTACATCCACGTGATCTCGCGCTGCGGGAGGCCGCGCTGACTGAGCGCCACTGCGCAGAGCACCGACCCGATCCCGCCGGCGGCGAACACGAGCCCCAGCTCGGCGGCGCTGCCCCGGAGTTGGTTCTTGACTATGAACGGCACCAGGACCTCGGTGGGGCCCATGAACAGGAGATAGGCGACGGCCGCACTGGCCAACGTCGCCCACAGCCACGCGTGACGCCGGACGTAGGAGAAGCCGGCGCCCATCTCTCGAGCGATCGAGCCAGACCGGGCCTGTGTCACCCGGGGCCGGGCAGCCATGGCGAGCAGCGCGATCCCTGAGGCGAGGAACGAGGCGGCGTCGAACCCGAAGGCAACCCCGGCGCCGGCTGCCGTGATCAGCACCCCTCCGAGCGCGGGTCCGGCGAGGCGCAGAGCGATCGGCCGCACAAACTGGTCGAGCGAGTTTGCTCCGGCCAGGGCATCCGCGGGCAGGAGCTCAGGGACGATGGCATCAAACGACGGATCAAAGAAAGCCGTGCCCACGCCATACACGGCCGCCAGCGCCGCGAGTTGCCACAGTCTCAGCGCCCCGGTGAGCGACAGTACGGCGATCGCGCCGACGGCGATGCCGCGGGCGAGGTCGGCCATCAGCATGACACGCCGACGATCGAGGCGATCGCTGATCACCCCTCCGAGGAGGAGAAAGGCGATCGTCGGCACGGTCATGGCGATGCCGACGATCGCCAGAGCGCTGGGGACGTTCGAGAGCGCGTAGACCTGCCAAGCCAGCGCAACGAAGAAGACGCCGTCTCCCAGCAGCGAAATGCACATGCCGCTCCACAGGAGCCGGAAGTCACGGTGGCGCAGAGGCGCTAGGAGACCGACGCGGCTGAAGCCATGGACTCGGTCGAGCGCTTCGTAACTATGGTGCATTGAGTGGGCGCGAGTCGGTCAAGGTGCTCGCCCCCGGTGCTGCCGCTAGGTCGGGCCCTGGCTGCAGGTACGCGATCGTCTCGCTCGAGTCCATCGGCTCGGCGAAGTAGAAGCCCTGGCCGAGCTCGCAGCCGAGCCCGCGCAGCGTCGTCCACTGGTCGGAAAACTCGATCCCCTCGGCGACCACGTCGAGCTCGAACGTCTTGCCCAATCCGATGACGGCCGTCGCGAGGCCCGAGGCCAACGGTGACGCGCCCTCGAACAGAAACGAGCGGTCCATCTTGATGACATCGACCGGGAACCGCGAGAGGTACGCGAGCGAGGAGTATCCGGTGCCGAAGTCGTCCAGCGCAATCCGCACGCCGAGTTGCTTGAGCTCAATCAGTCGCTGTTCGGCGAGCTCGGCGTTGATCATCATGACGGTCTCCGTGATCTCAAGCGTCAGTCGTGTCGGATCGAGGCCTGAGTCGTTGAGCGCATCGCGCACGTCGGCGACGATGTCGCTCTGGTGCAGTTGGTTGACGGAGATGTTGATGTTCATGGTCAGGGGCGGATCGGCGAGAACCTGGTCCTGAATTGCCATCGCCTGGCGACAGCCTTCGCGCAGTACCCAGCGTCCGATGGGAATGATCAGTCCAGACTCTTCGGCGAACGGGATGAACTCGGTTGGGTCGAGGAGCCCGCGTTCGGGATGTCGCCAGCGCACCAGCGCCTCGAGGCCGACAGCCGTGGCGTCGCTGAGACGGATCACCGGCTGGTAGTAGAGCTCGAACTCATCGCTGACCAGGGCGCGTTGCAGGTCGGCGCGGAGCTCAAGGCGGGCGACCACGTCGGAGTGCATGGTTGGCTCGAATATCCGGTAGCTGCCGTTGCCGTCGCGCTTGGCGATGTACATCGCTGCGTCGGCATTGCGAATCAGCTCATCAGCATCGGCTGGCGACTGGTGGTCGAGCACGGAGAGGCCGAGGCTGGCGCGAACGACGATCTCCTTTCCCTCCACGTTGAGTGGCTTCATGAGCTGCTCCACGATCCGCTCCGCGGTGTCTGCAACCTCCTCGGGCCCGGTGGTGTCTTCGAGCAGAATGGCGAACTCGTCGCCGCCGAAGCGCGCGGCGGTGTCGCTGACCCGAATGCTCGTCGCGAGTCGTTTGGCGACCTCCAGCAGGACCTGATCACCAGCCACATGACCGAGGCTGTCGTTGATGGTCTTGAAATCGTCAAGGTCGAGGAAGATCACCGCGAGCGTGGTGTCCTCGCGCCGGGCGCGAGCGAGCGCGTGGCGGACGCGCTCGTTCAACAGTGCCCGGTTGGGGAGCTGTGTGACCGGATCGTGGAAGGCCTGATGCTCGAGTTGCGCCTCAAATGCCTTGCGTTCGCTGATGTCACGACCGTTGAGCACGATGCCGTGTACCGCTTCGTCCTCGAGCAGATTCGTGTAGAGGATCTCGAACTGTCGCGTGCCGCCGTTGCGATGGGACAGTGAGCATTCCATCACTTCGGCATCGCTGCCGAAATGCGTCGGTCCGTCGGCGAGCACGCGCAGGAGCCGGCTCTGCGGGCCCGGCACCAACAGCCGGTCAAACCGGGTTCCGATGACCTCTTCAGGCGTGAAGCCGAGAGCCTGCTCGATCGACGGGCTCTGATAGATCACGGTCGCGTTCGCATCCAGGACAGTGATCAGGTCGTGAGTGTGCTGAACCAGAGAGCGGAAGCGAGCTTCGCTGGATCGGCGATGGAGCTCTTGGGTGAGCGCCTTACTCTCCAGCGCGAGTGACACCTGAGTCCCGAGCGCGACGAGCGCGTGCTGAGCCGCCCGCGATGGCTCGTGCTCACCGGCGATCAGCAGCACCCCGCGCGTCCGCCCGCTGGCTCGCGGTGACAGCTCCAAGACAAACAATCCCGCGGTCTGGCTCGGAACCCTGAGGGCAGTTCGCGCTTGCGCCTGCAGCGCCGTGCCGCCGCCCACGTATGAGCCCACCGATGCCAGCAGCGAATCACACGCCTCGATCGGCAGCGACCAACTCAAGGTTGGCGCTGCCGGCTCAGCGCCCAACGCCACCACGTCGGCTGTGAGCTCGCCGATGAAGCACAACCTGGCCAGGACGGTCTCCCCGACCAGTGACGGCACTGCGGTGAGGGCGGCCGAGCAGATCTGATCGCGCGAGGTCGCCGCGACGATGTCGATTGCGGACGCCGCGAGTATCTGCTCCCGGACGATGTGGCGCTCGCGCTGACGGATCAGGCCCGCCATGCGGGCCACGACGAGCGCGAACAGGATTCCCGAGACGGCGATCGTGATGACCAGATCGAGGTCACCGCGTCGAATCTCCTTAGCCAGCTCGATAGCGGGTGCGATCAGCGTCGCGCAGGTGAGCAGGACAAGACGCAACCAGGTGAGCCGGGGCTCCCGAGCCGGGGCCGGCTGGTCCAACTCCCGCATCGAAGGATGCAGCGCGGCGGCGCCCCAGAATAGGTAGAAGCTGATCCAGCCGACATCGAGGATGATCTGGTGGTGGTAGGCGTTGTGCAGCGTTACGACGCCATAGGCGAAGTCGGTGACGAGCAGCGTGACGATGCTGAGCGCAATCAGATAGAAAGCGGGTTGACGCTTGCCAGCGTCGACGGCGAGCCGGATCGCCGCCGCCAGCAGCAGGATGTCGCCCAGCGGGTAGGCGATCGAGACGAGCTTGGGCACCAGCGCCAGCGTGTCGTCGTGGACGTATGGTGCGATCAGCGCGATCCACGACACGAGCGCCAGCCCAAGCGTCATGATGAGGGAGTCGATCAGCCCTGAGCGGTCGGGCTTCGGGTTGCGGCGGCGCACGAGCAGTAACAACCCCGCCATCAGCGCGGGATAGACGGTGAGGTAGACCGCGTCGCCCGGCGAGGGGAACGGGACAGTGACGTGGAACAGCCGGGGGTAACTGTACGTGTAGACATCGCCGAGCCAGAACAGGAAGAGGCCGAGGGCAAACAGCCACCAGGGCCCGCGGGATTTCGGGCGATTGCGGCGAATCCCGACGACCACGGCGACCGTGCCGGACAGTCCCAGCAGGTTGATGACCGGTCCGCTGCCCTGGAACGGCGGGACGAGCGCATACAGCGCCGTGACGAAGGCTCCGACGGCGAGATACCGTGGCCAGAGTTCGAGGCGCCGCCACCGGACGCGTGCGATGCGGAGCAGGCGTCGGGTCATGCCGCCCGTTGCGATGTCGGTTCAGCGCTCGCCGGCCTCAGCTCACCGAGACCCGCCAGCTCCTCGATCGCCGCGCACAAGGCCTCGACTTCGGCGGCGGTGTTGGCTGCCGTGAGCTGGACACGGAAGCCAACGTCAGCCTTCGGCACGAGCGGAAACGCGGCGAGTGTCACATAGATGCCGCGGTCGAAGAGCACTTGCCCGACCGCCGCGATCCGGCGATGGTCTCGGAGCGGGACCTCGACGATCGGAAAGCCCGACCGGTTCGGAGTCTCGACGCCGCAGTCGGCCAGGCAATCGAGCACGCGGCGCGTGTGTGCGTAGAGGACGCGACGCAGCTCGTCCCCGCGCTTCTGGTTGACGTCGAGGCCGACCAGAACCGTGGCCAGCGAGGCAACCGGAGAAGGCCCGGAGTAGAGGTACGGCGATGCCGCGACCTTGAGGACGTTCTTCAGCGCCGTCGGACAGGCGACGAAGGCGGCCAATGACGAGTACGCCTTCGAGAACCCCCCGACCAGTACGACATTCTCGTAGGTCTCGTCGAAGTAACGCACGATGCTGTTGCCGCCGGTGCCGTACGGGCTCGACTCGAACGGGCTGCGCTCGCCGATCACGCCGAAGCCGTGCGCGTCGTCGACGTACAGCAGCGCGCCGTAGGTGCGCGCGACCCTGGCGAAGGCGCGCAGATCCGGCGCGTTGCCGGTCATGCTGTTGACTCCGTCGATGCAGATCAGGCGAGCCGGGTCGCGCTCGGCGCGCAGCAGCTCTTCCAAGTGCGCGGCGTCCTCGAACCGGAACCGCTTGACTGCGGCACCGCGCGCCCGAGCCAGCTGACAGCCGTCGTAGATCGTCTTGTGCGCCCGCGAGTCCATGAAGATCGTTCCCGACGCGGCCAGAATGGGGATGACCGACATATGGATGTGGGTGATCGTCGGCAGCACGAGCGCGTCTTCGCTGCCGAGCAGTCCGATCAGCCGTTCCTCGATCTGTTCGTAGAGCACCGGGCTGCCCAGCAGTCGCGACCAGCTCGGATGCGTCCCCCAGGCATCGAGATACGCCGGCACGGCTTCGATGATCTCGCGATCCAGATCGAAGCCCAGATAGTTGCAGGAGGCAAAATCAGCCAGCCACCTCGTGCCCACCCGGATCATCCGTCCGTCTATCTCCTCGATGACGGCATCCATCATCGGATGAGATTCGGTCAGCTCGGACAGGTCATGGAACGTCTCGAGCCAATGGTCTATCCAGGGCTGTCCCTTCGGTCCAGGCGTCGTGGGGCCGCGCGCGGCGACGCGGGACGCGCCCCTCGTATTTTCGTCCATCAGTGACTATCGACGGGGGTGGCCGGGCGCTTGAAGTTTTGCGCTCACTGTTTACGTGAGCGAGTCCGGTGACGCGGTGTGGCTGGTCCAGGTCGCGTACATCTGCGCGTAGCGCCCGCCGCGCGCGCTGAGTTGATCATGGGTGCCGATCTCGACGATTCGGCCGTCGTCAACGACAACGATCCGGTCGGCCTTCATCGCGGTGGTGAGCCGATGCGCGATCAGGACCGCTGTCCGGGCCTGGAGCAGGACGTCGAGGGCCGTCTCGATCTTCGTCTCTGAGAGCAGGTCGAGGTTCGAGGTCGCTTCGTCGAGCACAAGCACGCGGGGGTGGGCCAGGAACGCGCGAGCCAGCGCGATCAGCTGGCGTTCGCCGGAGGAGAGCGACTGTCCGCGCTCGTGGACTACCGTGTCGAGCCCGGCGGGCATCCTGTGCACGACGTCGGCGAGTCCGACCGCGTGGACCGCCTCCCAGACCTCGCCCTCGGAGGCTTCCGGGCAGGCGAAGGCGATGTTGTCACGCAGACTGCCGGCGAACAGAAATGCCTCCTGGGGCACGACCCCGACTTGGCGGCGCAACGAGTCGATGGTCACGCCTCTGAGATCGTGACCATCGATCAGGATGCGTCCTGCGGTCGGGTCGTAGAAGCGGGTGATCAGCTTGGCCAGCGTCGATTTGCCGGCTCCGGTCTGGCCCACGAACGCCACCGTCTCGCCGGCGCGAACACGTAGGTCGACGTCGCGGATCACCGGTACCGCGGGGTCATATCCGAAGGTCACTCGATCGAACACGATCTCCCCGCGGATCGGCGGCAGCGTGGTCGCCGCGGCATGCTCGGGCGTGCTCGGCTGGGTTGCGAACAGCGTGCGCAGCTTGACGATCGACGCCTGCCCCTGTTGAAAGGTGTTGTACTGCTGGACGAGCAGCTGGATGGGTGCGAAGAAGCGGTTCAGGTAGAGGAAGAAGGCGACCAGGGCGCCGATGCTGAGCTGGTGGTGGATGACCATATTGCCGCCGATGGCCAGCAGTCCAGCCTGCGCGAGATAGCCGAGCAACTGCGTGCCCGGCCCGTAGACGGCGTTGATCTGGGCGGTGTAATTGTTTGCCCGTCGATAGTCACCGACGACGTTGCGGTGATGAACGATGTTGCGTCGCTGACGGTTACTCGCGGTGATCGTTCGCACCCCGTGCAGGCTTTCTGACAGGTCGGCGAGGACGTTCGCGATCCCATCCCTGACTCGTTCGTAGCCACGCTCGGACGCCGCCCGGAACCACACTGACCCACCGGTGAGCACCGGCACGACGAGCGCCAGCGTGATCAGGGTGAGGGTGACGTCCATCGTGAATAACACGACAGTGATCACCAGCATTGTCAGTGCCTGAACGGCAAACTGTGACAGTCCGTCCTGCAGCAGTGACTGCAGGTTCTCGATGTCGCTCGTCATGCGGGTCATGATCACCCCCGCCTTCTCCTCGGTATAGAAGTCAAGGCCCAGTCGCTGTAGATGAGCGAACACGCTGATCCGGAGGTCGTGCATCACCCCGGCGGCGATCCGCCCGGTCACCCTGACCAGCGAGCGCTGCGCCAGCGCGGCGGTAGCGACCGCGGCGAGAAAGATCCCGGCGACCAGAGCGATCACGGCGAAACTCTGGTGGGGCGGCGTCATTCCGTCGGTGATCCCGATGTTGATCAGCCACGGGCCGGCCTGGTTCGTGATGCTCACGATCGCGACCAGCGCCGCCGCCGCGGCGCCGAGGCGCCAGTGACGGAAGATCAGTCCGCGCAGGCTCAGGCGGGCAAGCGCACGGTCCCCAGCTCGGTAGCTGAACTCGGCCGTTGGCTGACCGTGATCAGGCTCTTCAGCGAGCAGTCGGTCAACGCCCACCTGGAGCTCGGACGGAATTCCGGCAAACGGAAGTCCGCCACCCGGACTCGCCGCCGACTTGGACCCGCCGCCGGCACCGAACGCGGCGCCACCCGAGCTTCCGAAGCTCATCGAGCCCCCGCCTCCTCGCGCGCCTGACGCTCGGCGGCCTGCGCCTGCGCGAGCACCTCGACGTACAGCGGCGTCGTGGCGAGCAGTTCGGTGTGAGTGCCGTCGGCGACGATCCGGCCACCGTCGAGCAATACCACCCGGTCAGCCAGGCCGATGGTCGAGAGGCGGTGGGCCACGATCAGCGTCGTGCGGCCCTCCATCAGGACACGGAGGCCCTGGTGAATCTCCTGCTCGACCTGGACGTCAATCGCGCTGGTGGCGTCGTCGAGGACGAGGATCGGCGGGTTGCGCAGCAGCGTGCGGGCGATCGCCACCCGCTGGCGCTGGCCGCCGGAGAGCGTGTAGCCGCGCTCGCCGACCACGCTGTCGTACCCGCCGGGCAGCTCGAGGATGAACTCCTCGGCCCCGGCGGCGCGGGCGGCGGCTTCAATCTCGGCCGTGTCGGCATCGGGGCGCGCATAGGCGATGTTGTCGCGGATCGAAGCCGAGAACAGGAATGGCTCGTCGAGGACCACGCCGATCTGCGCTCGCAGGCTCGTCAGCGTGACGTCGCGGACGTCGTGGCCGTCGACCTTGACGCAGCCGGCGGTCACGTCGTAGAAGCGTGGGAGCAGGCGCGAAACCGTGGTCTTGCCGCTCGCTGTACGCCCAACCATGGCAACGGTCTCACCGGGCGCAAGGTCCAGCGAGAAGTTCGACAGCACCGCCGGGCGATTGCCGTAGGCAAAGCCGACCGAGTGAAAGCTCACGCCGCCCTCACACCGAGCGAGGTCGAGCGCGCCCGGCCGGTCGAGCACCGTCGGGGCCTCGTCCATGATCTCGTAGATCCGTTTCGCGGACGCCGCAGCGCGCTGACCCAGCATGATCAGCATCCCGAGAAGCTGGAACGGTGCCTGGAGCATCACGATGTAGGCACTGAAAGCCAGGATCGCTCCCACCTGCAACTGATCGCGAATCACCAGGTAGCCGCCGACCAGGAGGATCAACGCCAGCGCGAGTTGGGGCAGGTTCTGCACCGCCGGGGTGAAGCGGGCGCGAATATCGGCGTCCTTGATGTAGGACCACTTGAGCCGGTCAGCGGCGCCTTCGAGGGTCTGCAGCTCACGCGGCTCGGCCACGAACGACTTGACCACCCGCACGCCGTTGATGTTCTCGTCGACGATCGTGGCGACCTCGGCGAGCCGCGACTGGATCAGCCAGGACACCGGGTACATCGACTTACGCATCCGCACGCTGAGCAGGAACACGAACGGCAGCGTCGACATCGCGACGAAGGCCAGCGGCACGTTGATCGTCAGCATGTAACCGAACGCCACCACGGCCACGGCGCACTGGACGATGATCGCCGGACCAAACGTCAGATACATCTGAACCGAGCGAATGTCCGAGTTCGCGCGCGAGATCAACTGTCCGGACTGGACCCGGTCATAGAAGCTGAACGACATCCGAGTCAGGTGCTCGTAGATGACGTTGCGCAGGTCGAACTCGATCGCGTAAGCGGTGCGCATCAGATACAAACGCGACACGTAGGCCGAAATCCCGATCGCGACGGCGAGGACGAGCACGAGCCGCACGTAATGCGGAAGCGGGACGGTCGCGTGTTGGAGCGAGTTCGTCACCGCGTCGTTGAGGAGCAGCGGGATCTGCACCTGCAAGACCAGCGCGACGAAGGACAGGATCAGGGCGGGGAGCAGCGTCCGCTTATGCGAGAGAACGATCGGGAGCGCGCGGCGCAGCCACGACAGACTGCGGTCGGGGTCGATGCTCGCGCGGGGCGGGCGGTAGCGCGAGTCGGGCTCGGCCGGTGTGAACCCGCTCGCGGGGTGGGCGCCGGCGAACCCGGGGTCGGCCGCAGTCGCGGTCAATGAGTGACCTCCGCGCCACTCGCGCGAGCCGCCCTGCGCGCGCTGCGGTAAGCGTCGAGCGCCTCCCGCCACGGCCGCAGACCCTCGAACGCCGCCGCCACGGTGGCCGGACCATACGTGGCGATCTCACCCAGGCGACGCTCGATCTCGGCGTCGGCGCATTCGAGCAGCCGCCGGCCCTCAGCGGTGAGCTCGTGCCCCACCCGCCGTCGATCGTCACGGTCGTGATGGCGCTCCACGAGTCCTCGGGCGACCAGTCCGTCGACCACGCCCGTGACGCTCGGCCGGCTCACCGCGAGCTTCTCCGCGAGCGCCGACGCGGCCTCCTGGCCTTCGCCCAGGAGAATCACCACGCGGTACTGGGGCAGCGTCAGGTCGACCCTGGCCAGGGCCAGCTCGACCTGGCGGGCCAGCCGGGCGACCGCCCGACCCGGGTGGTCAAATGATTCGTCAGGCATATCATTAGGGTATCGAACTACCGCGGCGGCGCTGTCACAGCCGGGCATCGCCTATGGTCCGCGGCCACAAAATCGGCGTGGGCCGGGGGGCGCCACGGCGCATCGACACGAAGGCACGACATGGCTGCGATGAAATGGTGGGGCTGGGGGCTGGCGAGTGTTGAGTTCACCCACGAGGACAAGCCCGATCTGGGGCCGTTCATCAAGGCGGTGATCGGCGTGGACGTCGGCCGCGTGACCGCGGCGCCGATCCGCTTCGAGGACCTCCAGATCCCCAAGGCGAGGCTGCCGGACGGCCTGCGTGCCGCGCTTGAGGGAGCGCTCACGCCTGGGTTCGTCTCGGTTGACCCGCTGGATCGTGTCGTGCACGCCCGCGGCAAGTCCCTGCGCGACCTCATCCGACAGCGGCGCGGTGACCTGCCGCGGGTCCCGGACGTCGTCGTGCGTCCAGGCAACGAGGAGGACGTCGCCGCCGTGCTGCGGGCGGCCATGAGCGCGGACGCCGTTGTGATCCCGTTCGGCGGCGGCTCGTCGATCTCCGGCTCTCTGGAAGCCTCCCCCACCGAGACGCGCCCGGTGATCTCGGTGGACCTCGGGCGACTGGACAAGGTCCTGGCGATCGACGCCAGCTCGCGCCTGGCCCGCGTGCAGGCTGGTGTCTTCGGCCCCGACCTGGAGGCGCAACTGGCGGCACAGGGCTACACGTTCGGCCACTTTCCGGATTCGTTCACGCACTCCACGCTCGGCGGCTGGATCGCCACCCGGTCCTCCGGGATGCAGTCTGATCGCTACGGTGACATCGCTGACATGACCAAGGGCCTGCGCGTCGTAACGCCGTCCGGAACGCTCGTCACGCGCCCGATCCCCACCACGTCGACCGGGCCGAGCATCCGCGAGATGGTGCTCGGCAGCGAGGGGCGCCTCGGGCTCATCACCGAAGCGACCGTCCACGTGCGGCGGATCCCTGAGCGCCGGACGATCCTCGGCTATCTGTTCCCGACCTTCGCCGACGGCCTAGAGGCGATGCGTGACATCGCCGCGAGCGAGTGCGCGGTGTCGGTGACGCGAGTCTCCGACGCGCATGAGACCCAGTTCTCCTTTGCCATGCGCAAACGGCCGACGCTCGTGGACAAACTCCAGTCCAAGGCCCTGAGGACGTTCCTGGAGCGTCGTCTCGGCTATGACCTGCGCGAGATGAGTCTCTCGTTCATCGGCTACGAGGGCAGCGACGCTCACGTCGCCGAGCAGCGCAAGGCGGTCGGCAAGATCGTCAAACGTCACGGCGGACTCTGCATCGGCTCGGGGCCGGGCGCCCTGTATGACCAGAAGAAGTTCGATACCCCCCACATCCGCGACTTTCTCCTGGACCGCGGGGCCGCTGCCGATGTGTCCGAGACCGCAATGCCATGGAGCCGTCTGGTGCCGGTCTACGATGCGGTCAGCACCGCCGCGTACGGGGCTTTCGCCACGCTCGGCGCTCAGGGCTACCTGATGTGCCATCTGTCCCACAGCTACCACGCCGGCGCCTGCCTGTACTTCACGTTTGCCTTCTCGCCGACGCCTGGAGGCAACATGATCGCGGAGTACGACGTCGTGAAAACCGCCATCCAGCAGGCCTTTGTCGACAACGGAGCGACGCTCTCGCATCACCACGCCGTCGGGACGGAGCACGCGCAGTGG
>Ga0302325_10003833_pt1 | contig 35142 bp, 32 predicted proteins | sample Palsa_T0_2_FD_201948 | JGI IMG/M metagenome (GOLD analysis project Ga0302325, IMG submission 201948) | Peat permafrost microbial communities from Stordalen Mire near Abisko, Sweden - Palsa_T0_2 | ecosystem: Environmental > Terrestrial > Soil > Palsa > Peat permafrost | place: Sweden: Abisko...
GCGACGGTCGTCTCCTCGTAGCCGTTCTCCACGAACAGGTCCAGTGCGGCGTTTTCCAGGCGCTCACGCGCATTCGGTGCCCATCTGCTCACTGTCACATCCTAAGCGACGCGATCGGATCGCATCACTTGAGAAGGTCGATGCGACGCAGTCGCATCGACATGGTAGAGTCAATGCGACTGGATCGCATCGTTCCGGTCGCGGCGTCTGCGCCGCACATCCTCTTCACCGGCAGCACAACCAAGGAGACCTTCCATGCGCGTCTTCGTCACCGGCGCCTCCGGCTGGATCGGCTCGGCCGTCGTCCCCGAACTCATCAGTGCCGGCCACCAGGTCCTCGGGCTAGCCCGCTCGGACGCCTCCGCCAAAGCAGTCGCCGACATGGGCGCCGAGGTGCTGTGCGGCGACCTGAACGACACCGACGTGCTGCGCGCCGGCACCCTCGACAGCGACGGCGTCATCCACCTCGCCTTCGTCGTGCCCAGCGTGAGCGAGGCTGCGACGCGGACCGATGCCAAGGCCATCGAGACGCTTGTCACCGGACTCGCCGGCTCCGGCAAGCCCCTGGTGATCTCTGGCGCAACGCTCGTGACACCCGGCCGACCCGCGACCGAACGCGACGAACTCATCGCCGCCGGGCCCATCGCGGCCCGCATCACCAACATGCAGGCGGCCCTCGCGGCCGCAGACAGGGGCGTCCGCTCCTGCCTGGTCATGCTGCCCCGCTCGGTGCACGGCCAGGGAGAACGCCACGGCTTCATCCCCCAGCTCATCGCCGCGGCCCGGGCCAAGGGCGTCTCCGGCTACATCGGCGATGGGACCAGCCGCTGGCCCGCCGTCCATGTGAAGGACGCCGCGAGCCTGTACCGGCTGGCCATCGAGCAGGCTCCCGCCGGCGCAGTGCTCAACGCCGTCGGTGACGAAGGCGTGCCCGTCCGCGAGATCGCCCAGGTCATCGGCCGGCACCTGAACCTGCCCGCCCGGTCCCTGCCCGCCGAAGAATTCGGCGGCATGCTCGTGCCCATCCTCAGCCGGGACATGCCCGCTTCTAGCACCATCACACAGGAGCTCCTGGGCTGGCAGCCCACCCACCCCGGCCTCATCGAGGACATCGAACGGGGCCACTACTTCACCTGACCAGCCCCAGACGCGGTTCCGGGGAATAAGGACGTGGCGTCAGGCCGTGATCCGGCACGGGCCCGGCGGCCACTTCGGTTCCGGTCGGCGCGGTGGCGCACACGGACGCATAGCAGGCGTGTTCCCGTGGCCACCCGCGGGACGGCCGCGAAGGTTCACCGAGGCCAGGGGACGCATTAACAGTGGGAGAGCCTCGTTCTGTCACGGGACTAATGTTCCCTTGCGGTGCTCGTGCCAAGGGTCTGTCAACTCGGCGCACATGTCAGGAACCGGGAACCCGGCCGACCAGTTGCGAACCCGGTAGTACGTGCTGGCGCGATGGTCTCATGCCTCTGCCCATAGCGCGTTCCCGATCCGCTTAGCGGCGTCGTGGGCGAGTTTGTCGGTGACGTGGGTGTAGCGCTTGGTGGTGCTGAGCTGGGAGTGGCGCAGTATCTGCTGAACGACGCGGATGTCGACGCCGTGTTCGAGGAGCAGCGTGGCGGCGGTGTGGCGGGTGTCGTGGCCAGGTTCAAAGCAGGTGAGCTGGCGGCAGCGGCAGGTGTCAAACTCAACATCAAAGGTCTGCGGCACTATTCTGCGGCACTATACGGCCAGCCAGTTGCTCGCCGCCCGGTTTGACCTTCGCAATACTGCCGCTCGCCTTGGCCATGGCAGTGGCGGGGATACCACCCTCCGGCACTGCGCCGACCCTGTATCGGAGGTTGACCGGCGAGCCGCCGCCTACCTCGCACAACTGACCGCCAGATCTGCAGTCGAAACCGCCCGGCCCGGCCTTCATCGAGTGGCCCACGATGCGGTTGGAATACACGTTGCTGATCGCACGGAGGCAGGGCTCGCCGGACGGGTCGCCGGGCGGCGGCTCGGCGCGGAGGGCGTAGCCCTGGGCGAGGACGCACCGCTGGTGGTCGCCGATGCGCATCGTCGCGATGTCGATGACGCCGCGCCGCCACCAGATGGGATCGCGGCGCGACCAGCGCTCGATTCCCCGCATGACTTCCGTGCCCGGGAGGGTTCCCATAGCCTCCAGGATGGGTTATCCCGGTTTATCCCCAGATATCCCTTGAGGGCAGGTGTGGGCTACCGGCCAGTGAGGGATGGCTGCCCATTGCGGCCATCTCGCCGGGAATGCCCCTCATGTCACCCTGGGGGATGACCGGGGACAACCCCACGCAGGGCCTGAGCCTTCCGGCCGGGGGTGTCCCCAAGGAGGGAACAAGGGATGCTGGACAGGCCCCGCTTGCACCGATTAAGGCCCCGGAAACGACGGCTCACAACCCTCCTGGCCAGTGCGGCCCTCGTGCTCGGCCCGATCGCGGGCCTGGGCATGACGGCCGGCCCGGCGGCCGCGCTCACGTGCCCTTCGGGCACCACGGCGTGGGAGCAGACCCACTACGGCGAGCTGCCCGGCGGCGGGGGTGAGCAGCCGTCGGTCACCACGGCGAACAACTGGGGCGGCGGCTCGGCCTGCCTGACCGTTCCCGGGAGCAGCTACACCTACGACGCGGCGTTCACCGTCGCCCAGAGCGCCGGCAGCTACACCGGGAACGTGCTGTCCGACCCGGACAGCAACGTCGGCTGCGAGGGCGGCTACTGCACGTCCAGTGACCCGCTGAGCGGCACGATCGGCTCCGGGCCCACGTACGCCAACCCGGAGATCTGGTGGGACTACTCGCTCGCCTACGTGACCAACAGCACATCCGCCTATGACGAGGAGATCAACAGCAACTACTCGTCCGAAGCCTGCACGAGCAACAGTGACGCCCCGACTGACGACACCAACCTGTCGATCTATGTGGACGCGGACAAGGACGGTTCCGTCGGGAACGCGGGCTATCAGAGCCTCGGCCTGCCCAGCAGCACGCACAGCACCACCACGGCGACGATCGATGGGGTTTCCTGGTACGTCTTGAACGTCCACCACGCGGGAAGCACCCCGTCCTACAAGATCGAGTTCTCCGCTGAGACGCCCTGGGACTCGACCACGTCGGACAACGGGACGTGGGAGACCGGCACCGGCTACATCGGCACGGGCGACTTCGTCAAGTGGATCGAGAGCCAGACCTGGGGCTCCACAGAGCTGCCCAGCACCTACAGCCAGTGCGAGCTGGATGCGGGCGACGAGATCTGGCAGAACGGGGTCAACCTGGACCAGGAGGACACCTACCTGTACATGACCACCACCAGCTGACCCCCTGATCCTCTGGCCCCCGGCCGGTACCTGCCGGGGGCCAGAGTTATGTCCGGGGCGAGACATCACGGGCATGTTCGCCGCCGGGATCGACGTCAAGGTGATCCAGCAACGCGTCGGCCACTCCGGGAGCAAGATGACCCGGGACTACGCAGCGGTGGGCGAGGAAGTGTACCGTGCGGCGGCCGAGAAGGCTGCGAGCCTGATCTCGCGGAAGGCTGCACGGTGATCCGTCCTGGACCGGATGGACTCCGGATGGACTCCCAACCGCCCCGGATCAGTGACAGACGGCCGACGGCGCGCCCCACAGCTGCCGTCGCGGACGCGTACGCCACGGCCTGACCTGGGCAATGTCCAATTTCATCACGTTTGCACCCCGGATAACGGCGGACCAGCGGATCGTGAGTCCGGCGGTCGCACGGTGCCAATACCGTCCCTGACGTGCCCAAAGGTCACGTTTAACAGGGCGGCGCTGCGCTGTTCAGCCGCGTATCCGCCAAGGTCAATATCGCTCACTGGCCTCGGGGGCGGGAGACTGGGCGGGTGGATGCCATAGACCTGGACATTGACCCGCTGCGTCAGCTCGCCACGTGGCTGGACGCGGCCCGCGCGGCCGGGGCACCGATGCCGGAAGCCATGACCATCGCGAGCGCAACCAGCGACGCCATTCCCTCGGCCCGCCTGGTGGTCCTGCGCGGCCTCCAGCGAGGGCTGGTCTTCTTCACCGACGGCGAGAGCGACAAGGGCGGCGAGCTGACGGCCAATCCACGGGCGGCGGCCGTGCTGCATTGGCTTGTCCCGGCACACCGCCAGGTACGCGCGGCGGGGCCGGTGGAGCGGGTAGGCGAGGACGAGGCCAACGAGTACTGGAGCACGCGCGCTCCCGCCGTCCGCCTCAGCGCGGCCGCCTCGCACCAAAGCCGCGTCGTCGCCAGCCGGGCGGTCCTGGAAAGGCAGGTCCAGGACGGCCTGCGGCGCCACCCCGGCGGAGCCGATGTTCCCCGTCCGGGGCGCTGGGGGGGCTTCCGGGTGCTGCCCACCCGCGTCGAGTTCTGGCAGGAATCGCCGGACGGCCTGCACGACCGGATCCGCTACCGCCGGGGAGACGGCGGCTGGATCATCGAGCGGCTGTCGCCGTAACGATCCAGCGGCTGGAGATCCCTAACCTAACGGCCGACGGTGGCGAAGAACGCCGCGATGTCGCGGGCTACGAGCTGTGGCTCCTCGGCGGGGCGAAGTGGCCGGGCCCCCAGCTGGGCGTCAGGCGCCAGCATCGGATGTTGTGTAGGTGCTCGGCCCATTCTCGGGGCGGCTCGCCCTCGGGGTGCGGGAAGGCCGCGATCCGGATGAGTCAGCTGGCGGTACGAAATGAGAGGGCGCTAGCACGTGATGACGGGCCGTTATCACTGACACCGGCGGCGTGGAGTTCGGGGTCAAGCGATGAAACAATCTGCCTAGCGTCGCGATTTGTTCCCGCCGACCAGTTGCGCTACGCGTGTCGGCTGACGGGAGGCTGTGCGTGACGGCTCTCGGCGGCCCTTGGCTTGGGGTGTTGTGATGAATGAGTTCGTGCGGTTCACGCTCGATGACGGCTCGGAGGTGATGTTTGAGTCCGCCGAGAGTGACTTGGTGGCGTTGCGTAGGAGTAGTCGGAGGTGCGTGCGGGTGGCAGGTTGACCGAGCGGCTGCAGGGGTCGCCGAGGCCGCGGAGGAGGTCCCCGGGTCGTTGCGTTCCCGGCTGGGCCCGGATGAGGTGAGCCTGGAGTTCGGCCTGAAGGTGCACGCCGAAGTCAACTGGTGGTTCTTCGCCAAGTCGGGAATACCTGGCTGCTGCTTAGACGCCGCGGCGGGCTTAATCGAGATCGACTTCACACATTCCGGGAGGACGACGGCCACCAATTACTGACTAGGCGATTCTGGCATCAAGGAGGGATTCCACATGGCGCTCGGCAATGCGTGGCACTTTCCCGGCAACCCTGAGCCGTTTGGTAACGCCGGCATGCGAGATCCCGTCTTTCCCACGGATCCGGTTTCGGCCGTCACCATCTTCAGTGGCAACCAGTACCAGGGTGGCGGAAACCCCGGCAACCAGCTGCAGGACGGCAGCGCGGTGTTGTTCAAGCAGACGACCGACGCGGCGTGGACGACGGTGCCCATGGTCTTCGCCACCGCGATCGACGACAATAAGTACTACTCGGCGGCGATCCCGATCGGCGCGTTCGCGGCGGGCACCGTCGTCCAGTACTACCTGGTCATCGCGTACGACGATCACGACACCACGTTCCTGCAGGCCGACGTCACGGACATGCTCTCGGTGACGACGGGGGACCAGGCCGCGGCCCAGGCCGCGCCGTTCACCTTCACCATCGAGACACCGGACAAGCGCGGTCAGTGGGGGGATCCCTTCACGTTGCTGAACGTCGGCATCCATGCTCACGTGCTGCCGACCGGCCTGGTGCTGATGTGGGGCAGGCGGGACAATCCCCAGCAATCCCTGGATACCGATCCCGCCAGCCCGCTCGCGCCTGGCTTGCCGCCCGCCCCTCCGGCGACGTGCACTCCATTTGTCTGGAATCCCGCGAATGGAAACATGACGCAGACGCCGCAGCCGACACTGAACGACGGCACGACGAACGCCAACCTGTTCTGTTCCGGGCATGCGTTCCTGCCGGACGGGCGCCTGCTGGTGACCGGGGGCCACCTCGCCGATAGCCACGGCTTGAACCAGGCGACGATCTACGATCCAGCCGCCGATACATGGACACCCACCGCCGTGATGAACGACGGCCGGTGGTACCCAACGGCCATCGCCCTGCCGTCCGGAAGCGTCCTGGTGCTGTCGGGCAGTTACTTCGACCTCACGCAGAATCAGGTCGTCAACAATCTGATACCCCAGATCTGGAGCGACGGGAATTTTACCAGCATCGCGTCGATGGGCGCGGCTTTTGACCTCTTCCCGCGCATGCACGTCGCTTCCACTGGCCTCGTCTACATGACCTCGCTCGTCCAGACCTGGTCCCTGGACGTCTCCGGCGGGGGCACGTGGACCCCGCTTCCTGACGTCCTGCAGCCCAACGGGCTGTGTGACTATGCCCCGTCGGTTCTGTACGACGTCGACAAGGTTCTTTTCGCCGGCGGCGGCAACCCGCCGACCGCGAACGCCGAGACTATCGATCTGAGCCAGGCGCAGCTTGCCTGGGTAGCAACCAATCCCATGAACTTCCCCCGCCGGCAGCACAACGGCACCATCCTCCCGGACGGGACGGTGCTGGTGACCGGAGGTACACGCGGCGGCGGGGCACCCGGTACCGCGGAGGCGTTCAACGATCTCGACCCAGGCCAGCCGGTGCACATCGCGGAGCTGTGGGACCCGAAGACCGGGCAGTGGACGATGCTGGCGGCGGAAAGCACAGACCGCTGCTACCACTCCACCGCGGTGCTTCTTCCGGACGGGACGGTGCTCAGCGCGGGCGGCGGCGAGTTCATCCTGAACGAGGGGACGCCGCAGCAGGTGGCGAACAACCCGCAGGACACGCACTACGACGCCCAGGTGTTCTCTCCCCCTTACCTGTTCAAGGGGCCGCAGCCGCAGATCACCTCGGCGCCGGATTCGGTGAACTACGGCGACACGTTCGAGATCGGTACCGCTCAGCCGGAGCAGATCGCGACCATCAGCTTGATCCGCCTGCCCTCCGTGACCCATTCGTTCAACGCCGGCCAGCGCATCAACTTCCTCCCTTCTCAGATCGCCGGAGGAACCCTCACGGCGACCGCACCGCCCAACGCGAACGTGTGCCCGCCCGGGCACTACATGCTGTTCATCGTGAACCTTCAAGGCGTACCGTCGGTCGCCAAGATCATCCAGGTCTCGGCGCCGGCTGCCGCTGCGGCCCAGGTACGCGAGGCCGCACAACCCGAGGCTGCTGCCGCCGGCGCGTCGGCCCCGGCGCGACAGGCCGCCACGGACGCCTTCGCCTTGCGGGCCACGGTCCGGGCCGCGGCCAGCGGCACCCGCGCCGTGGCCGGGATCACGGGAATCTGTCCGTATGGCATCGCGGCCTGCTGGGGAGGCGCGAACGAGGCGCTGCGCAGCCTTGAGGGAGTGCAGTATGTTGACCCAATTCCCGATGGGGACAGATCAACAGCGACTGTCTACCTGGAAGACGATCGGCTGCCTGCACTGGATCACTGGGATGATCAATTCCGGCGGATGGTCCACCAGACCTATGAGCTGCGCGGGGTCGAGGTGACCCTCACGGGCACCATCGAGGCGCGGAACGACGTGTTGGTGCTGGCCGGCGAAGGCCGCAGACCTCCCGTCGAACTGGTCCCCCTTGACCCGGGAGGGAAGATCCAGTGGGATACGGCAGCGCAAGGCCCGCAGGCGGCCGGACCGGCCGAGGCAGGCGCGTACGACACGCTCACTCGCTCGGCGGGAGCCGTCGGCGCTCGGCCGCTGACGGTTACCGGCCCGCTGCATCAGGTCCAGACCGGATACCGGCTTCAGGTGCGCCTCGTTGAGTTCTGATCAGGGATGATGGCCTGTTATCTGGTACATCGGCGCGTGCGGCCGCGGCCAGACGGGCGGTCTGCATTCATGGTCATCGCGCGACTCGCGCACGTTATCCGGTACATCGCCCCGGCATCGACGAGCAGCTGCTGACCTTACGGGACCGTGGTTAACCGCCCGACACCTTGACGAATGGCACGTTAATGGCACGATGATCCAGGAGTGCCAGTAACCGTCGGTTAGCCGAACTGCATGGAACTGTGATCAGGACCTAGCATCCTTAGTGAAGACTCCCCTTGAACCCGGAGGAACCTGATGGCTGCGGTCGGCGACCTTATCGCGTTCGTCGTCGTCGCCTTCGTCATTGTCGCGGGCCTCTCGCTGCTGACCAGCGGGGCACCTGCGACGCCTCCCTTCGCTCGCCGAGCAGCCACATCCGCCGCCGTACAGCTGCGGCAGGACCCGAACGCGGGATTCATCCTCGACCGCGGATTCTTGTTCCGGCGCCGCTTCTGGTTTGTCGGAACCTGCTGCGCGCCAGTCCGCATCGATGCCGAGCAGTACCGCCAGCTCGACGCCGCGCGACACAGGCAACCGGTACCGGTCGCCCGATCCGCCGGCCGTGTCTGGTGGTGGTTCGAGGACGCGTTCTACTGGGAGTCAGGCCGGTATGGCGAGCGAGATGTACTGGCTCTGATCAGAGATCGTCAACGACGAGCGGCGCAGCGGCTGGACCGGGCTCACATGCTGCTCAACGTCGAGGAAGGCCACGCTCCCAGGGTCCGGGGCAAGCGTGAGCCCATCCCACGCGAGATGCGCCGCGCGGTCTTCGAGCGCGACGGCGGGAAGTGCGCGCAATGCGGAAGCAACTTTGACCTTCAGTACGACCATGTGCTCCCGGTGGCCCTGGGCGGGGCTACCACGGTAGATAACCTCCAGCTACTGTGCGGCGACTGCAACCGCGAGAAGGGTGCCGATGTGTAGCCGACCTATTGCTTAGAGGATCGTCTTTCACCGGCTCACCACCTGGCTTTACCCAGTTCAGACGGAGGACGGCGTATCCGTGTGTGACCGCTGGCGTCCTGAGTTTCCCGGTGGTTCTGGCATGCTTGTTCCACGGTGACGAGCGTGGGAAGGCCGACCCGGGCCGGATCTGGGCCGCACCGACCGGCATAACCACCGCCCGGTGGCCAGTGACAGCGACCTGGCGGAGGGAATCCGGGCGCTGGGCCCGTGCGCACCAGTCGATGATCTGGGCCCGGCGCCGACAGGCGTCCCGGCCACGTCCGGCACGTCGTGTCTCGCGGCCCGCCATGCATCGGCGCCAGGGAGGGACGGCCCGGCCGCACCCAGTGGGTGCCGTTTGGCGTGTGCACGCTAGCGGACGGCCTGGCTGGAGGGTGGGGGCCTCGCGGCGGGCCGGGGCAAGTCCCGCCTCCAGCGCTGATGACGTGCGGGGATGGAAGCGGAGGCACCGCTCTGCGAGGGCATAATTTGTTCATCAGCAGCCCCGGCGGGCAGGAGGCACGATAGGGGTTGTCCACCCGCGTGACAGAGGCGCTCGCTGAAGACGGGGGGCTGCGGTGATCCCCGGCCCCGGTGGATCGCACGACCGGGAGAGGACCCGACCGTGAGCACCCCGCTGGCGGAAGCTGTGTCCGCCGTTCTGCTGCTGGCGGCGCTGGCTGGCGCGGTAGTACGCCCGTGGGGCTGGCCGGAGGCGGTCGTCGCGGTCCCGGCCGCGGTGGTGGTCATCGGCATCGGGGCGATCTCGCTGAGCCAGGCCCGCGCTGAGGCCGAGCAGCTGGGGCCGGTGATCGGTTTCCTGGCGGCGGTGCTGGTCCTGGCCCAGCTGTGCGACGACGAGGGGCTGTTCCGCGCCTGCGGGGCCTGGATGGCCCGCGCCGCGGCGGGCCGGCCCCGCAGGTTGCTGGCCTGCGTGTTCGCCGTCGCGTCGGTGGTCACCGCGGTGCTCAGCCTGGACGCCACGATCGTGCTGCTTACACCGGTGGTGTTCGCCACGGCCGCCCGGCTCGGGGCCCGGCCCAAGCCGCACGTGTTCGCCTGCACTCACCTGTCGAACACCGCGTCGCTGCTGCTGCCGGTCTCCAACTTGACCAATCTTTTGGCGTTCGCCGCCAGCGGATTGAGCTTCCCCCGCTTCGCCGAGCTGATGGTGCTGCCGTGGCTGGTGGCGATTGGCACCGAATATGTAGTGTTCCGGCGGTTTTTCGCCACCGACCTGGACGCTGGCGCCCAGACCCCGGCTGCTGACGGGCCATCGAGCGTGCCGGTGTTCGCGCTGGTCACGGTGGCATGCACGCTGGCGGGCTTCGTCGCTGCCTCCGCGCTCGGGATCAGCCCCGCGTGGGCGGCCTTCGCCGGCGCGGCCGTGCTCGCGGCCCGCGCCCTGGCCCAGCGCCGCAGCAGCCCGGCGGCCATCGTGCGCGCGGCGGCGGTACCGTTCCTCGCGTTCGTCCTGGCCCTGGGCATCGTGGTCCGCGCCGTGACCGATAACGGGCTCGCCGCGGCGCTGGGGCATCTGGTCCCGGGCGGTACCGGGCTGCCGGCCCTGCTCGCGATCGCGGCGCTGGCCGCTGTGCTGGCGAATGTCATCAACAACCTGCCCGCCGTGCTGGTGCTGCTGCCGCTGGCCGCCCCGGCCGGGCCCGGCGCGGTGCTCGCGGTGCTGCTCGGGACCAACATCGGCCCTAACCTGACCTACGCCGGGTCCCTGGCCACCTTGCTCTGGCGGCGCATCGTGCACGAGCATGAGCACGAGGTGGAAATTGGGGAGTTCACCCGGCTCGGCCTGCTCACCGTTCCCGCCGCCCTGATCCTCGCGACGCTGGCATTGTGGGTATCGCTGACCGTCATCGGAGGCTGATCACCGTGACCGTCGTCATCGCCTGGATCGTCGAGGGCACCTGGCCCGCCTGCGTGGACGCCGCCCGCGCCCACGCGCCCGGCGACGCCGACATTGCGCTGCTGCATGTCACCGCATCCGAGGTCTCCGGCGTCGCCCGTGGCGCCTACGCCGGGCTGCTCGGCCGCGCACGTCCCGAGCGCGACCCCGGCACCCGGCTGGAACACCTCGCCACCGCCTCCGCCGGGCAGCTCCTCGCCGACGCAGCCGGGCGACTGGGACGCCCCTGCACCCGCATCCAGCGCACCGGCCGCATCGAACGGGAAGTCGTGGCCGCCGCCGAAGGCGCCGACCTGCTCATCCTCGCCCGCGACGGCGACCACACCCACCTCGGCCCCCGCAGCCTCAGCCCGGCCAGCCGCTTCATCGTCGACCACGCCCCCTGCCCCGTCCTCCTGGTCTGGCCCGAACCCGCACCCAGCGTGGCCACCATCCCACCGCCGCCACCCCACCCACCGCAGCACCGGTAGCACCAAGCCGTGTGCCAGGTCAGCGCTCAGCGGTCCCGCCGATGGTGAGCGTAGGCCTTCGTTGAGCACACCACAGGACCCCGCCAGCAGCCGCCCTTCGGCGGGCGAGCTAACTTTCCCATTATCGGCGCCGGGCCGGATGGCGTGTGGCCTCCGGCGGCCGGGCGGCGGGCCCGCGCGTGCCGGGCCGGGTGCCGTCCCGCCTACTGGGTGCCCTGCGGCGGCGGGCTCTGGCCCTGGTCGGCCGCATGGCTGATGGCCGCCCTCAGCCGGTCCTGGTCGGGAACCGACAAATCTGTCCGGACCAGCTCAATGTCCCGTCCCAGTCCCTGGAACGTCCCGGCCAGAGCGTCGATGTCGGCGTTAGCACTCAGCATCACGATCACCGACGTTCCTGGCGTCATGTCGCCTTTGGCCGCCTCAACTATCGAGCCGTCGATTACCGCATGCCTGCGCCTGCCCACCATCGCGGAAACCCTGTTGCCCTCGTCGGTAACGTGCTCTTGCAGGATGGGCCCGGCCGCCCAGCGGGGCCAGCGGATCACCGCTAGATCCTGCACCTCGATGAGATCCTGGGCAGCCAGGCCCTTGAGCTTGACCACCGCTTCATCGGCACCCTCGGTGCCGGAGAACCGCCATGCTGATGTAGGCATCGCCCTGCTCCCTCCCCATTCGCTGCTAGTCGTCCGGGACCTCTCCCAGTGCCAGTCTCCCAGTGCCAGATGTTCCCGGCCAGCCGCCGCGCACACCTCCGGCACGTCCCGGCTGACCACCGGCCAGGAAGCGCGGGTCAAGGTCGTCGAGCGGGATGTACACGCACGGCGTGCCTTGGCAGCCCCGCCGGGGCGGTCTAAGCTCATGCTCAGGTGAGCCGGGAAGCCTGGTCGGCGCGACAACGAAGCCGTCCGCCAGGAGCATGATGATCACCGACAACACATCTGCGGCTGGGCCGTCGGCCACCGTTGCCGCGTTTTGCGAGGATGCCCCGATCCGGACGGGAGGTGCCCGCCGGTGAACCGCTACCTGACCAGGGACAACGCCGCGATTCTGGCCGCGCTGGTGGCGCCGCTCGCGGCGGCGGCGATCCTCCTGCCGTTCCGTGCGAACTGGCCGAACACGAACGTGGCCCTGCTCCTGGTCGTGGTCGTCGTCGCGGTAGCCGCGATCGGGAACCGCTTCGCCGGAGCTCTCGCGGCGGTGTCGGCCGCGGCCTGGTTCGACTTCTTCTTCACCCGGCCCTACGAGCAGTTCTCTATCCGCAGCTCAGCGGATGCCACGACCGCGGTCCTGCTCCTGGTGGTGGGCGTGGCGGTGTCCCAGCTGGCGGCCCGCGCCCGGCGCCTGCGGGTGATCACCATCACCGACGCGGGTTACCTCGCGCAGATCCACGAGACCGCTGCGATGACCACATCGGCCACGGTGCCCGACGACGTAGCCCGGCACGTCGTCCAGCAACTCATCCCCCTGCTGGACCTGCAAGAGTGCCGGTTCCAGTACGGGACCCTGCTCGGCCACCCGCCCCGCCTCGAGCCCGACGGCACGGTAATGACCAGCTATGGCCACCGCGACGTCGAGCTGGCTGGCCTGCCGGAGGAGGAGATCGAGCTGCGGGTCTACGGCAACGGCCGCTACTACGGCCGGTTCATGATGAAACCAAAGCCGGGCGCCAAGCCGTCACTGCAGGCCCGCCTGGTCGCCGTCACCCTCGCGGATCAGGCCGGGCGCGCGTTCAGCGACAGCGAGCGCGCCTCGAGCGGGCGCTGACCGGGGCGAGGCTGGCCGTCCCGGTGCACACCCCTGCGGGGCGGCTCCGGCCGCCCGCCTCCGGGCCCGAGGAGGGACGCCCTGCCTGAGGAGGTGCGGCCCGCTGCGGCTCGCCCGTTCTCGGCGCGGACAATGTGGGCGCGCAGCCTGCAGACGCCGCTGCGCAGGTTCCTGCGCACCGAGACCGGCAGTGCCGCGGTCCTGGTGGTGATGGCGCTGGCCGCCCTCATCTGGGCGAATGCCGGCGCGTCCTCCTACGAGGCCGTCTGGCATACGGGACTGCTGATCCGGCTCGGCAGCGCGGAAGTGTCCATGGATCTTCGCGGCTGGGTGAACAGCGGCCTGATGACTTTTTTCTTCTTCATCTTCGGCCTGGAGGCCCGCCGCGAGTTCGACATGGGTGAGCTGCGGGAACGGCAGCGGCTGGCGCTTCCGGTCGTGGCCGGGCTAGGCGGCCTGCTGGTGCCGGTCGCGATTTACCTGGCCCTGAACGCCGGCCGTCCCACGGCCCACGGCTGGGGCGCGGCGATGTCCACGGACACCGCGCTCGCCCTGGGGATGCTGGCCCTGACCGGGCCCCGGTTCCCGGACCGGGTGCGCGCGTTCCTGCTGTCGGTCGCGGTGGTCGATGACCTGGTCTCGCTCGTGGTCATCGGCGCCGCCTACAGCCGGGCGGTCACCGCCGTGCCCCTCGGTGTCGCAGCCGGGATCTTCGCGGTGATCTTGGCCCTGAGCCGGGCCGGGATCCGGTACGGCGCCCTCTACGCGCTACTGGGAACCGCGGCGTGGGTCGCGGTTTTCCGGTCCGGTATCGACCCGGTGGTCGTCGGCCTGGCGATGGGACTGGCGACCTACGCCCGCCCGGCCGCCCGGACCGACCTGGAACGCGCCAGCGACCTGTTCCGCAGATTCCGCGAGCAGCCGACGTCCGAGCTGGCCCGGTCGGCCAGCGCCGGGCTGGCCTCAGCGCTGTCGCCGAACGAGCGGCTGCAGCAGCTCTACCATCCCTGGACCAGCTATGTCATCGTGCCGCTATTCGCGCTGGCCAACGCCGGCATCATGATCAGCGGCAGTTTCCTGGCCCGGGCCTATATCTCCCCGATCACGCTGGGCATCATGGTGGGCTACATCGTGGGCAAGCCCGTCGGCATCGTCGGCGCGTCGTGGCTGCTCAGCCGCCTCAGTCGCGGCAAAATCCGGCCGCCTGTCGGCTGGGCCGCCGTTACTGGTGTCGGCACGGTCGCCGGCGTCGGCTTCGCCGTGTCCATCCTGATCGCGACCCTGGCCTTCAGCGGCATTCAGCTGCAGGAGGCCAAGCTCGGGGTGCTGAGTGCCGCGCTCGGCGCGTCGCTGCTCACCTGGCTGGTGTTCCGCGCCACGGATCTGCTGCCGCGCCGGCTGCGGATCCGGGCCCTGCTCGGTAACGCGCAGGCCATCATCGACCTGGGTGCGCCGGTCGACCCGGGCCGTGACCACATCCGCGGGCCGGCCCGCGCGCCGGTCACCATCGTTGAGTACGGGGACTTCCAGTGCCCCTACTGCGGTCAGGCCGAACCGGTCCTGCGCAATCTGCTGGCCGGGCACGGCGAGGTCCGGTACGTCTGGCGCCACCTTCCGCTCAGCGACGTCCACCCCCGGGCCCAGCTCGCGGCTGAGGCGGCGGAAGCAGCCGCCGACCAGGGCGCGTTCTGGCCGATGCACGATCTGCTGCTGAGCCAGCAGGACGCCCTGGCGCCCAGTGACCTGATCCGCTACGCCGGGGAGATCGGCCTCGACACCGCGCGTTTCCGTGACTACCTGACCCGTCGCGCCGGCGCGGCCAGGATCGCCGAGGATGTGGACTCCGCCGACCTCAGCGGCGTCTCCGGGGTCCCGACCTTTTTCGTCAACGGCCTGCGGCATCACGGCGCCTACGACATCAACGCCCTCACCTCGGCGGTGCAGGCCGCCAAGGCCCGCGCGATCGGCCGGAAACCGCATCCGCCCGCTACCGCGGCCGCGTCCTGACGCTGGCCAGGGCCGGAGCGGCGCCAGCCGGCGACCGTATCCGGGCGCTATCATGAGCGGCAGGTGAGCCGGGAAGTCTGGTCGGTAGTTTTCGAGGGCAAAGGCTGATCATGCATGGCTTCCGCCGGTCCCCGGCGCTCCACTCCCACTGGCGCGCCGACGCGCTGCGTACCAACCTGTGGCTGGTCCCCGGGCTGGAGGTCCTGGCGGCCATCGCGCTGTTCGTCATCACCCTCAACCTGGACCGCGCCGTCTACCGCGGCGAATTCAGTCTGCCTTCGTGGGTGATCGTCGGCAGCGCCGACGCCGCCCAGCAGATCCTCACCGCCATCGCCACCGCCGTCATCACCGTGGTAGGCGTGGTGTTCTCGATCATCCTGGTGACCCTCACGCTCGCGTCCACCCAGTTCGGGCCCCGGATGCTGCGTAACTTCATCCGTGACCGGGGAACGCAGCTGACGCTGGGGACGTTCGTGGCGACGTTCGTCTACGCCGTGCTCGTCCTGGTCTCGATCGGCCCAGGATCACGCGGGACCTTCGTCCCGCACATCGGCGTGACGGTGACCCTGGCGCTGACGGTTGCCGACATGGGGGTGCTGATCTATTTCATCCACCACACGGCGACGTCGATCCAGCTGCCGCAGGTGATCGCGAGCATCGCCCGGGACCTGGCCGAGGCGATCAAGGTTCAGGGCGGCCATGACGCCTGGCCCGCCCCGTCCGGCGCCCAAGTCAGCGGCCCGTCGGCGGCGGAGCTGCTCACCCGGATGCGGGCCGAGGGCGGCGAGGTCCGGGCGCCCGGGAGCGGCTACCTCCAGTTCATCCGGCAGCGCTCCCTGGTGCAGCTCGCCGCCGGAGCGGATGCGGTCATCGCTCTCGATTACCGGCCCGGGCACTTCCTGGTCCAGGGCCACCCATTCGCTTCGGTGTGGCCGCCCGAGGCGGCGGACCGGGTGAGTGAAGCGCTGGGCCGCGCGCACATCACCGGGCCCTACCGGACGCTCACCCAGGACATCTCTTTCGGCATCGACCAGCTCGTCGAGATCGCCATCCGGGCCCTGTCACCGGCCGTCAACGACACCTTCACCGCGCTCACCTGCATTGACTGGCTGGGCGAGAGCCTGTGCAAGATCACCCTCAGATGGCACCCGGCGCGGGTGCACCGGGACAGCCACGGGTTCATCCGGGTCATCACGGCCGAGCCGAGCCACGAGCGCCTCGTGCAGCGCGCCTTCGAGAAGATCCGCCAGGCCAGCCTGGGAATGCCGGCGGTGCTGATCCGCCAGCTCGAGGCCCTGACCAAGATCATGGCCGACACATCCAGCGCCGGACAGCGCCGCGTGCTGCTGGAGCAGGGCGCCATGATCCAGCGGGCCAGCGAGCGCTCGGTGCCGGAGGGGGCGGACCGGGATGATATCCGGCGCCGGTACGAGGACTTGCTCAGTGCCGCCACCCGGCTCGCGAAACGCGAGAACGGCGCTACCGCCATGGGTTAGACGGCCGGCCGCTGGTGACGTCGCGACCGCCACGGCTTACTGTCGTTATGTGATAGCTGCGGTCATCCTGGTGGGGATCTCCGTGCTTGTCATGGCCGGGCTGGCCTGGACCGCACGCCGGGTGCATGTCGGCACTCTGGACGCGCTCGCGCTGGCCGAAAAGGTCGCCACGCCCAGGCCTTCCTCCGCGCTTGACTGGCCGGAGCTGCGGGTGCGCGCAGTTGTCCCGCAGCCAGATGAGCCAGCCGAGCTCGCGCAGCCGGACAAGGCAGCCCAGGTCCTGCTGCTGGTCGAATGGCCTGCACACCCGCAGCGGACGTCGATCTTGCTGGTCGCCCTCGACGGCAGCGATCCCCGGCCGCTGGCGCTCCTGGCGGAGTGGTGCGCCACGCGCACATCGGTCTCCCCGGCCAGGTACGGGCAGGCTGGACTCGAGCTTCGCCGCCGCCAGAGCCTCCAGCGGGTGTACGGATTGCTGATCGCGGAGGATGCCAGGCCTACGTCGTTCCCATCGGCCCGGCCCGGTCCGGACGGGCGCCGCCGGCCGACGGACGGGCAGTAAGAAGACGCAGCGGAAGGCGGGAGTCTGGATACGAGATGGCGGTCGCAATCGGGATCTGGTTCGCGCTGGCGGGAGGGCTGGCGGCGCTGGCTGGGCTGACCGGGATACATCGCGCGCACCGGCTGCGCCGCCGCGGCTTGACAGCCTGGGCCACTGCCGTGCCGCCGGTCGCGGCCGGTGCACCGGCAGGCGGGTCGCCGGGGCTGGCCCTGATGCGGTATGGGCTCGCGGATGGGCGGGTGATGGAGTCGTTCTGTCCCGAAGCGGTCTGGAAGGCGGCCCTGCTCCGGCCCGGTCATAAGGTGCTCGTCTGGTATGACCCCACGGATCCGCAGGACGTCCTGATCCACGGCCGGCGGGGAAGACGCGTCGTTGACAGTGCGTTCGTGGCCGTCGGCGCGCTCTTCATCTTCATCGGCACGGCGCTGGCCGCGCTCGGTCACTGAGCCAGGGCGCCGTCAGCGCATGAGCTCCTGCCACGACTTCTGGGTCAGGTCCACGTCGTAGTGCGCAGCGGCAGCGGGCCGGAACCTACCGGGCCGTGATCCCGCCGTCCACGGGGAGGATGACGCCGTTGACGTACGCGCCGGCCCGGCTGGCCAGGAAGACCGCGACCCCGGCCATGTCGTCGGGCCGCCCGATACGGCCGAGCGGCGTGCTGGCAGCGATCTCCTTGCCCCGATCGTGCAGCGTCTGGGCCATCATCCTGGACTCGAACGGCCCGGGTGCGACCGCGTTGACCGTGATGTGCTGGGGGCCGAGCTCGACGGCGAGCACCCGGGTCAGGTGATGCAGCCCGGCCTTGGCCGCCGCGTAGGAGTAGTTGTTCACGATCGGCACGATGAGGCCGTCAATCGAGCCAATGTTGATCACGCGGGCCGGGTCGTCCGCGGACGCGGCCTTGGCCAGCAGCGGCAGGAAGGCCCGGGTCAGGAAGAACGGCGCCTTGAGGTCCAGGTCCAGCACCTTGTCCCAGCCCGACGCCGGGAACTCCAGCAGCGGCGCACCCCAGACGGCACCGGCGTTGTTGACGAGCACGTCCAGCTGGCTGGTGAGCCCGGCCACCTCGCCGGCCAGCCGCTGGCACTCCGCCTCCCCGGACAGGTCAGCCGGGATCGCCCAGACCTGCTGGCCGGACGCGGCGTACGAGCGCAGTTCAGCGGCGGCCTCGTCGCACGCGGCGGCCTTGCGGGCCGAAATCACGACCGACGCGCCCGCCTGGACCAGGCCACGCGCGATCATCAGGCCGATGCCACGCGACCCTCCCGAGACGACCGCCGTCTTTCCCGTGAGGTCGAACAGTCCACTCACATGATCACCACCATTGATCGGGTCCGGGCGTCGCGGCAGCGACAATAAGAGTATTTCTCCAGCCGAACGGGGCAGTATGTCACCTGATCATCCACCGCGGGGCCAGCCTACGGCCGGGACCGGGCGCTGATCCCGCCGGCGCCGGACCGGGGTGCGTGTGATATCGCGGCAGCAGGAAAGATGACCAGCACACCGGGCCCGGTGACCCTGGGGCCGGCCATCCGCCAGCCGGTAAGGAGCCCTGCCACGTCCGCCACACCTGACCTCCAGCAGATCGCCGCCGACGTCTTCGGCTATACCGAGCTGCGGTCGGGGCAGCACCAGGCCGCCGCCGCGCTGGTCACGGGGCGTGACTGCCTGGCCGTCCTGCCGAGCGGTGCAGGCAAGTCAGCGATCTACCAGCTCGCCGCGATCGCGCTCGGCGGCCCCGCCGTGGTTGTGTCACCTCTGCTGTCGCTGCAGCGGGACCAAGCCGACCACCTGCTCTCGCACGGCCTGACCGCGGTCACGGTGAACGCGAACGCACCGGAAAGCCGCCGCGCCGCGGCCTACGACCTGCTCCGGGACGGCCAGGCGGGCTTCGTCTTCCTCGCCCCGGAGCAGCTGGCCCGCGACGATGTGCGCAACGTACTGGCCGAGGCGCCGCCCCGGCTGCTCGCGGTGGACGAGGCACACTGCGTGAGCAGCTGGGGACATGACTTCCGTCCCGATTACCTGCGGATCGGCGACGTGATCAGCTCCCTGGCCCGCCGCCCGGTCGTCGCGGCGCTCACCGCCACCGCCGCTCCCCCGGTCCGCGAGGAAATCATCCGGCGGCTCTGCCTGCGCAAACCCGCTCAGGTGATCCGCGGATTCGACCGCCCGGAGATTCACCTGGCGGTACGGGCCTTCCACGAAGCCGCCGATAAGGAGGCCGCGGTCGAGGAGGCGGCCACGCAATTCAGCGGTACCGGCATCGTGTACGCGGCGACCCGGGAGGAAACGGAGACGTACGCGCAGCGGCTGCGGGTCCGGCCGTACCACGCCGGGCTCAGCCGGGCCGCGCGGGAGGAGACCCAGAAGATCTTCATGGCCGGGGCGACGATCGTCGCCACCAGCGCATTCGGGATGGGCATCGACCGGCCCGACGTCCGCTTCGTCATCCACGCCTCCGTGCCCGGCTCACTGGATGAGTACTACCAGGAGGTCGGGCGGGCCGGACGGGACGGGAGGGCGGCCCAAGCAGTGTGCTTCTACCGGTCCGAAGACCTCGGCCTCCGGCGGTTCTTCACCGGCGGCCTGCCCGATGAGAAACTGCTCGCCGAGGTGGCGGCCGCCACTCAGACCCCGGTGTCAGTGCGTGAGCTGGCCGACCGCGCGGACATGTCGGAGCGCCGGCTCACCGGGCTCGTCAACCTCCTGGAGGCGGCCGGGGCCGTCCGGCTGCACGACCTCATCGAGCCCGTCGCCGATGCCCCGCCGCCCGCCGAGGCCGCCGCGAAGGCGATCGAGATCGCCGCGCACAACCGCTCGGTGGAACGCTCGCGGGTGGAGATGATGCGCCGGTACGCCGAGCTGACCGACTGCCGGCGGCGGTTCCTGCTGCGGTACTTCGGCCAGGGCGCGGACGATCCCTGCGGGCGGTGTGACAACTGCGACGCCGGCCTGTCCACCCCAGCCAGTCACTCCCGCGACGCGTTCGCGGCCGGGATGCGGGTCGAGCACCAGGAATGGGGGCGCGGGGTGGTCCTGTCCGAGGCTGGGGAGCGGCTCACCGTTTTCTTCGACGAGGTTGGGTACAAGGAGCTGCTCACCGAGGCCGTGCTGCACGGCCATATCCTCACCCCCGCCGGGACGGAGGCATCATGACCGGGCCGGCGGCAGGCGCGATGAATACGGCCGACGTAGCGGGCCTGGTGCGCAGCGAGCTCACCGCCGCGGGCATCCGGCGTCAGCGCTGCGGGCAGGGCTTCCGGTACTTCGCCGCCGACGGCACCCCGCTGACCGACCGCGAGACGCTGGCCCGGATCAAAGCACTGGTCATCCCGCCCGCCTGGGAGGACACGTTCTCCGCCAAGGACTTCCGGACCTGGCACGCGACCGTACTGGCCGCCGTCGGCCTGGCCGTCTCCGAGCCCGCGGCCGTGTCCGAGTCCGCCCGCAAGCGCGCCGTCGCCCGCGTGGTGAATGAGGTCTCGGGCTACTTGGGCAATACACCAGCCGTGGCGCGCGCCTCCTACATTGATCCGCGCGTCATCACCCTCTACGAGCAGGGCATCACGATCGCGCGAGCACCGAGCGACCTGGGTTAAGGCCGCGAATTCGGCGACGTTGCGACCCGGGGGCACGCCGAGCGGGCGGTGCTGAGCATGCTCACCGAGCATCCCAGTCCTGCCCTGGAAGCCGCGGCCGGCGTCGGCCGGTGACGGCTTCTCCAGGCGGGAATGCCGCGTGATCGCGGCCGCCGGATGTGCGAGGGGCCACTGAACGGGTATGGGCTTGAGCATGGATGCCAGTGGCCGCGACGACAGCGGGACCTCCGGGGAATCGGCCGGGCCGGCCGATTCCGGGCCGGAGGATTACAGTTTCGCCGAGGCCCCCGACGTCGGCGAGGTCGCCAGTATCGTCGGCGAACTGAGCGAGTCGGCCGAGCAGCCAACATCCGGCCGCCCGTTGAACGAGGTCGCCCGCTCAGCCCTCGCCCGGGTCAGGCGCAGCGGGAGGGGCGTCGGCCGCCGCGATGCGGACGGCGGCCATGAGCCGGGGATGACCGACGGGGCAGATGCGGCCGCGCGGCCAGGTGCGGCTACCGGGTCAGGTGTGGTGCCGGGGTCGGGCGTGGCCGACGGGCCAGATACGGTCCTCGAGCCGGGTACGGCATCCGGATCTGGTGCGGCCGCAGGGTCAGACGTGGCGACTGGGTCCGGCGTGACTCCCGGGTCGGGTGTCGCCCGCCGCGGACTGGACGCCGTGCGCCGCAGCCCGGACCTGGTACGACGCGGATCGGACCTGGCGCGGCGCAGCCCGGATCTCGTACGGCGCAGCCCAGACCTCGTGCGGCGCAGCCCGGACCTGGTACGACGCGGATCGGGGGCGCCCCGGAAGGGCGCCAGCGTCGTAGGCCGCGGAACGCGCCTGGCCGGGCGCGGGGTACAGCGGGGAAGCCGCTGGCTGGCCGGCGAGGTGCTGGCCCTGGCTCCTCGCCTGCCCGTCCGTGACCAGGCCACGCTGCGCGCCCAGTTCCCCGGCAAGTCCCCCGACGAGCTTGCCGACGCCCTGATCGAGGGCGCTTCCCGCGCGTCGGCCGCGGTGGGCGCCACGGTGGGCATCTGGTCGGTTCTTCCGGTGGCCCCCGCCTTCCCGGCTGAGATCGTCACCGAGACCCTGACGCTGGTCGGAATCGAGATCAAGCTCATCGCCGAACTGCACGAGGTATACGGCATGCGGCCGCCCGGTGACTTCGCCGGCCGGATGACGGCCTTTGTCGGTGCGTGGGCGCACCGGGGCGGCGTCACGCTGACGCCTGGCGGGGTAGTCCTGGCCATGGGCTCACCGCTCGGGCGCCGCCTGCAGCGCCGTCTCGCGGCCCGCGCGGGCCGCAGCGCTGTCTCACTGGGCCCGCTGCTGACCGGAGCCGCGGCCGGGGCGCTGCTCAACCGCAGGGAGACCCGCCGCCTCGGCCAGGAGATCCGCGATGACCTGCGCAAGAGGTCACCGACCGCGGCAATATGGCCACGCTGAGCCACTCCGGCACGCCAGTTCCCGCGCTCCCTTTCTCGCGGGCACAGCCAACCGGCTGGAACGCCGCCGACCTGGCCAGCAAGCATCCGTATTACTTAGGTGTTTACGCCTTCGCGCGCCGGAAAGACGACAATCATCCTCGGGCCCGTCCTGTCTAAGGTCTTGCCCGGTAACGCTTCCATGATCGTCCGTGAGGTCTCTGATTTTAGGCGGTAACGGATCAATGAGGGTCACGATGATGCTTGCCGACCACGCGCAGGTGGCCGACGGCAAGCTGTTCATCTCGGGTGGTGGCTGGTCCGTCTGCGGTCCTGGCCCGGTCGCCTGCGGGGTCGCGGTGCTCTTCCACATCCCGTGGCAGCACACGAACGAGAAGATCTCCTTCACGCTCAGACTGCTGGACGAAGACGGGACTCCGGTGAGCCAGCCGGGGCTCAGCGGGGGGCAGCAAGTCCAGGCGGGTGGCCAGTTCGAGGCCGGGCGTCCTGCGGGCCTAGCTCCGGGGACTGCGATCAACGTGCCGATCGCCTTCAATACGGTCCTTCAGCTGCCCGCGGGAGCACGGTTTACCTGGGTGCTGGAGATCGACGGGGAGGCAGCTGAGGAGTGGCGGCTGTCTTTTGCCACCCGCGAGACCCAGCCGTCACAGGTCCGGCCCGGCTGAAGCTGCGGCCGGCCGCCGGGTAGTGCACAGTACGGCCGATGGCGGGACAGCCAGAAACGAATGGTAATCCAGCCGAAAGAAAGGGGACGCCGCGTGAGCGGTTTCCGCAAGTTCCTACTACGGGGGAGCCTGATCGACCTCGCGGTCGCGGTGGTCATCGGCACGGCCTTCACGGCCATCATTACCGCTCTGGTCAAGGACCTCATCACACCGCTGATCGCCGCCGCGGGCGGCAAGCCGAACTTCAGCAACCTGTACTTCACAGTTAACGGCAGCAAGTTTGCCTACGGCGACTTCATCAACGCGCTCGTGACGTTCCTCATTATCGCCGCCGTCGTGTACTTCCTGGTCGTGGCACCCTTCGGACGACTGATAGAGCTAATCACCCGGAACAAGGCGGCGACCGAGCGCGATTGCCCGGAGTGCCTCAGCACGATCCCGATCGGGGCCCGTAAGTGCATGTACTGCACTACTGATCTCACGCCGACCGTGACCACAACGCCGTAGTCACCGGATCCCCAGAGCTCGCGCGCTTCGCGTCCCGATGTCTGGGCCCGGCCCGGGGCCTGGCCGTGCCGGGCCCAGACGTCTTGGGGAGAAGAGGGCTTACCCCTCTATTCACTAGCTTGGCCGTCTTACCTGACACCAAGCTGAGCCGGAGCTGTGAAACCTCTAAAGAGAGCTGGTCCGCCGGAAATGGAAGCCGTTCCAGCTGGGCCGGGACCTTCCCCAGGTATCGGCAATGCTGAGCACCGGCACCACCGCCAGCGAACCGGTGGCCTGGCTAACGTACGGCGCGGGACCGGTCCATGATGCGGTCCGTGGTCCTGGCTGGCGCCGATTCGGCCGCGGCTCAGTGGGCCAGCTGCTGCGACGCCTGTCCCGGCAGCTCACCAGACGCCCAGCCGGCCAGTTCGGCGGCGAGGGGGCCGCGGGTGTCCTGCGGACGGCCGACGTCCACCGGCGCCTGATCAAGGCCCGGGTCATCGGGCCCGGCGCCGATCCCGGGGCTGCGAGCGCCGGGCGCTCCGCACCCGCGGGGCACCAGGCGACGATCCCGAGGCGGTGGGTGCCGGGCGCTCCGCACCCGCGGGGCCGGGGTTGTCCTGGTTTGCCGGATCCCGGCGGACCGTCGGCTCGGACGCTATGTCGCGGGGCGTGAGCTCGTCCCCGTTGACCGGCAGGTGAGCTGAGCCGTTCACTGGCCGCAACTCTTCCTGCGCGACTGCGGCGCAGTCGTGATTCTCGAGGAAATCCGCGAAGTACTCGGCCTCCGTGGCAGCAACGCCGATGACCACGCGCGGCTGGCCCATCGGCTCCTTGAGTGAGTAACCTACATAGCTGGCCAGCGAGTCCGAAGGTCCCGCCAGCCCGTGCAGCGTTCGCCAGCGCTCCCATGCCTGTTCCAGCCGCGCTGCGGCGTTACCGGCCCGCTTGGCCAGCTCTGGATCACGCATCGTGCGATCCTCCCCATGAACGCGACGCAACGCCGCGTCCCCCGACCGAGACGGCCGACCATACGTTGCGTCCGCTTGTCTTAACGCAGACCAGGACGCCGAACACCGCTATTCAGCAGGCATGATTACACGTCACCACAGCTTGTTACTGAGTGTAACCGTCAGAAAGCGGTTGACTGCCTCGGTCTGCCCTTGAATGTACTTAGCTGGATCGGCCCCGGCAGCGCGCGTCCGCGAGGCGCGGCGCCCTTGCGCCTGCCGGCGAAACACGGCCCGAAGTGGCACTCTGTCCACCGGGGCCGACCCCCCTGCTGAGTGGATGACTGCCGCCGCGTGCAGCGCGCCCGGCAGATAGCTGCCTCCCCTTGGCGCACGACATTGGCACGCGAGTGCGGCAGCCGTCACTCGGAACGCTGCTGCGGTATGCCGGCGAGCAGGGCGCGGACCTCAGTCTCCCGATAGCGGCGGTGGCCGCCGAGCGTGCGGATAGACGTCAGCTTGCCTGCCTTGGCCCACCGCGTCACCGTCTTCGGGTCGACTCGAAACATCGTCGCGACCTCAGCCGGCGTCAGCAGCGGCTCTGCCTCGGGTGTACGTGCAGCCATCTTGCGGCCTCTCCTCCTGGACCGAAACGTGCGATCCTTGCGTTCGTTTCTTGCGTGGCGCTCCTTACCGGAGCCTGTCGTTGTGTCCCATATGGTGTACAGAGACCATATTGCCATCACCAGCGGTAACAAGTCGACCACTCGGCGCAAAGTTTTCTATCTAATAGTTCTGCGACCTGTCCAGTCCCTGTCACTGAGCGTAAGTGTAGCGATACTTAGAGTTGCATCGTGGCAGATTCGGAAATACTGCGACCGGGGCTGCCAGATATCCGAGCCGGCAGACGCGGCAATCCCCCATGAGGCGGTCATAGCAGCCTCGCCAGTCAGCTTATAGTTACCCATGTTCACATATTTGTGACGAACTGGCTGGAGTTTGACGCGCCGAGTAAGCAGACAGCCACAGCTGGCCAGCAGCGGGCAGGTGAGCAAATGGTTACGTTCGGTAACGGGCGTCGGCTGACCGCTCACACGAAAGTAGCCGAATGAGCACAGGTTCATCGGGCCGGGAAGCCATCTCCCGGCCGCAGCGAGGGCCGTGACAGACCGGGACATGTGGCCAGCGTTATGGCCGCCCGAAAAATAGGTCTACCAGGACCTGCGCAGCCCGTGGTACGCCTCGCAGGCCCGGTGCCAGGTGAGCACTCACCCTTGCCCGCCCGGTAACATCGCGGTCACCCGGCGAAGCCTGGCAGGCCCTGTGCGGCTCAGTTCGCCGTCTCGGCCGCCCGCAAGGCCTGACCTCGGCCTGCGGCCCGCCGGTACATGGCGATGGCCAGCTCGGGCTCGTCCCGGCACAGGCCGCTGACCGCCGCCGCGATCTCCGCGACCGACTGGTCGCTCCGGAGCGCGTCGTCGTCCAGCAGGTTGACCAGGCCGCCGTAATCCAGCTCCACCACCGACTGCGGATGAAACTCCTCCAGCCAGCTGGCCACGTGCTCGAGGTGAGCGGTTACCGCCAGCGACCCCCGTCGGATGTCTTCCTCGCGCCCGAGCGGTCCCCGCAGGCCCTGGCGGACGGCGGCGAGCCCGCGGGCCAGCCGGCGCCGCGCCTGCGCCATCGCTGTGGCGTACATCAGGGTGCGCATCGCGGAGGCCGTGGCCGGCCCCGCGGCACCAGTCCCACCGCCCGGGCCAAGCGCGAGCCACCGCTCGGCCGGGCTGAACATCGCGAACCAGACCAGCGGAACGCACCAGGGGCTTGTCTGTATATACATCTTCAGGGACCCAGCGCCCGCGTAGGCACGCATCGCCCGCTCAGCCTCGCGGGGGGCGAAGGCGTCGACGAGCGGCGGCCTCGCCGTGGCCCGCAGGTGGCTGAGTGCGAGCCACGACCGCAGCCGGGTCTGCCAGGGACACACGTAGGTGACCCCCTCGGCCCACCGGATGTACGCGTCCTCGCTCTCGGTATCCGGGATGATGACCGGGGGCTGGGTGGTAAGCCGGCGGAGGGCGCCGACGTACTCGGCCTCCAGCGCGCTGAGCCGCCGCGGCCGGGACGGCGACGCTGCATAAGCCACCCAGCGTGACAACTCAGGCTCCTCGAACGCGGACAGCGGCTCGTAGACCCGAAGATACGCGGTGTAAGGCATCACAACCGCATGGTGACATACAAGAGTCCAGCCAAGCTCGCCGGGCTGATAACGACATCATTACTCACCATGACCCGGCGGCAAGCAGCCCACATCCCGCCCAGATGGATGTCACTCTCCGCGAGCGGGACCCAGGCGCATCGGGCCGCGCCAGCGGCCTGCAGCCCCCTAAGCTGAAGACAGATCCCGCGCTGGCCAAGGGCGCGGGCACGACCGGAAGAGTCACTCCAGTGACGCACGTGTTCACAGCGGCTCACCAAGGCATTGGCAGTACCGGCCGGGCCGGCCACGAGCAGGTCGCCTTCTGCCAGGACACCCGGAGCGGACTGAAAGCGATCATCGCGATCTACTCCACCGCCCTGGGGCCCGCTCTCGGCGGGACCCGCTTCTACCCCTACGGCAGCGAGGACGAAGCCCTCGCCGACGCGCTGCGGCTCTCGGCCGCCATGGCCTACAAGAACGCTCTGGCCGGCCTGGATCACGGCGGCGGCAAGGCCGTCATCATCGGTGACCCGGCAGAGCTGAAGACCGAGCCGCTGCTGCGCGCGTACGGCCGCTTCATCAGCTCCCTCGGCGGGCGGTACATCACCGCCTGCGATGTCGGCACGCGCAGCGAGGACATGGACATCATCGCGCGGGACTGCTCTTACGTCACCGGCCGCACCGCGGCCTACGGGGGGGCTGGTGACTCCTCGGTGCTGACCGCGCTCGGGGTATTCGCCGGCCTGCGGGCTGCCGCCGGGCACGTATGGGGGTCCACCAGCCTGCGCGGCCGCCGGGTTGGCGTCGAGGGCGTCGGAAAGGTGGGCCGTAAGCTGGTCGACCACCTGGTGGACGACGGCGCCGAGGTGGTGATCTGCGACGTCAGCGAGGCCGCGACCGAAGGCGTCCGGGCCCATCATTCGGGCGTGGAGGTCGTGGCCAGCACTGCGGACCTGCTCGCCGCCGACCTCGACGTGTATTCTCCGTGCGCGCTGGGCGGCGCGGTGGACGATGACGTGGCCGCGACGCTGGGCGCCGCCATCATCTGCGGCGGGGCCAACAACCAGCTCGCGCACGCCGGGGTCGAGAAACTGCTTGCCGACCGGGGCATCCTGTACGCGCCGGATTACGTGGTCAACGCGGGCGGCGTCATCCAGGTCGCCGACGAGCTCACCGGCTTCAACTTCGAGCGGGCCAGGGCGCGTGCCGAGCAGATATTCACCACCACGGCGCGCATTTTCGAGATCGCGGGCGCCGAGGGCGTGCCGCCGTCCGCCGCCGCGGACCGGCTCGCGGAGCAGCGGATGTCCGATGTCGGCAGGCTCCGCGGCATCTGGCTGGGCGGCTGAGACCCAGCAAGGCACAATCCGGGCAGGACGCGGCACCGTCCAGGAACCCATCAGCGTAGGCATGGGGGCCGCAAAGCAGGTACGGTAATACCTGTACGGAAGCTGGTGCGCGCCATACTCCCGCAGGGGGAGTTCGGCGGGTCCGTTTGTTGTGCGGAAAGCCAGCGATGCAGCAGACAGACATCGTGGGGCCTGACCAGGCTCCGGACGTTCGAGGGGGTCGAGCCAATGGGGCGCGGCCGAGCCAAGGCCAAGCAGGTGAAGGTGGCCCGCCAGCTCAAGTACAACAGCGGCGGCACGGACCTTGACCGGCTGCGTGCGGAGCTGGGCGTGGGAGCCGATCAGCCGGACCGGGATTACGATCCGGTCGACGCGGACCACGACGAAGAAGACGACGGCGGGGAAGAAGACGAGGACGACGACGAATGGTCGGCTTCTTAGTCAACGCTCCCGCACCGCGGCCGGAACCGACATGCGCCGGCCGCACCAGCACGGCCGGACCGGCAGTAGCAAATCAGCCGGGCTGACCGGACCGGCTGACCGGCGCTGATGCTATCGGCTGAGAGCTAGTGCTGGCAGCTAGCTTGCGGCTGGGTGGGTGCCGGTTAGCCGCGCTTCGCCGGTACCGGGAACAATCTCGCCCAGCACCCACGCGGTCACACCCCGCCAGGCCAGCATGGCCAGCGCCTCGTCGGTGCTGGACCGGCTGATCACAGCGGTCATGCCGACCCCCATGTTGAACACACGCTCCATCTCGGCGGGCGGCACCACGCCGGCCCGGGCCAGGACCCCGAAGATGGTGGGCGGCTGCCACGTGCCCCGGTCCAGCACCGCGTCCGCCCCGGGCGGCAGGACGCGCGCCAGGTTGCCGGCCAGGCCGCCGCCTGTGATGTGGGCGTAAGCGTGCACGTCGCAGCGCTCGGCGAGGGCCAGGCAGTCGCGCGCATAGATCCGGGACGGAACCAGCAGCTCCTCCCCCAGCGGCCGGCCGAGCTCGGCCGGCTCCTGCTCCAGGTCCAGTTGGGCCCGCCTGAGGATCTCCCGGACCAGCGAATACCCGTTGGAGTGCAGGCCGGAGGAGGCCATCGCGATCACCGCGTCGCCCGGATGGACCCGGCTGGCGCCAAGGATCGCATCCGCCTCCACGGCCCCGGTCGCCGCGCCCGCGAGGTCGAAGTCGTCCGGGCCGAAGTGCCCCGGATGCTCGGCGGTCTCGCCGCCGAGCAGGGCGCAGCCGGCCTGCGCACAGCCGCGCGCCACACCGGAGACGATCGCAGCGACCCGCTGCGGCCGGATCGCGCCGCAGACCACGTAATCGGTCATGAACAGCGGCTCCGCGCCGCACGCAGCCAGGTCGTCGGCGACCATGGCCACCAGGTCGATGCCGATGGTGTCGTAGATACCGAGCCGGCTCGCGATCACGACCTTGGTGCCGACCCCGTCGGTCGAGGTGGCCAGGACGGGATGCCGGTAGGCCGCAAGCCTGGCCGCGTCGAACAGCCCGGCGAACCCTCCGATACCCCCCATGACCTCCGGCCGCGCCGTACTGGCCACCGAGGACCGCATCAGGTCGACGGCCCGGTCACCGGCCTCGATGTCCACGCCCGCAGCGGCGTAGCTGAGCCCGCCGGCCTGCCCTGGCCCGGCCGCCGTCGGGTCGCTGGCGCCCGCCCCGGGACTCCCGCCGCCGGAACCACCGTCATCGGAAACACGGTCGCCGGGGCGGCTGGTCACGGAGCGGCCTCCTCCAGAGCCAGTGTTCCCGGCTCGCGAAGGTACTTGCCGCGCTCGGTCTCCTCGACCAGGACCGGGTAGATCCCGTCGAAACAGGCGCGGCACAGCTGGCTGGCCGGGAGCGTCGTGGCCTCGGTCAGGCCGTCCAGCGAAATGTAGCCCAGTGAGTCGGCCCCGATCGAGGCGCAGATCTCGGCCACCGTCTCGTGGCCCGCGATCAGCTCGGCCCGGGTGGCGAAGTCGATACCGAAAAAGCACGGCCAGCTGACCGGCGGGCTGGAGATCCGTACGTGCACTTCGGCCGCGCCCGCCTCGCGCAGCATGGCCACGATGGCGCGCTGAGTGTTCCCCCGCACGATCGAATCGTCCACGACGACCAGGCGCCGCCCGGCCACCACCCCGGTCAGCGGATTCAGCTTCAGCCGGATGCCGCGCTGCCGGATGGTCTGGCTCGGCTGGATGAAGGTCCGGCCGACGTAGGAGTTCTTGACCAGGCCCTGCCCGTACGGGATGCCGCTGGCCTCCGCATAGCCGATCGCGGCGGGCGTGCCCGACTCCGGCACCGGGATCACGAGATCGGCGTCGGCGGGATGCTCGGCGGCGAGCTTGCGGCCGACCTCCACCCGGGTGGCCTGCACGTTCCGGCCCGCGATCGTCGTGTCCGGGCGGGCAAGGTAGACGTACTCGAACAGGCAGCCCTTGGGCTGGGCGGCCGCGAACCTGCGGGACCGCACACCGCGTTCGTCGACGGTGATCAGCTCACCAGGCTCGATCTCCCGCACGAAGCTGGCCCCAATGATCTCCAGCGCCGCGGTCTCGCTGGCCACCGCCCATCCGGTCGCGAGCTGGCCGAGCACCAGCGGCCGAAAGCCCTGGGGGTCGCGCGCGGCGTACAGGGTCCGCTCGTTCATGAAGACCAGCGAGTACGCACCGCGCACCAGCGGGAGCGTGGCCAGCGCCATCTCCTCGATGTCATCGCTGGCGGTGGCCGCGCCGGTCGGGCGGGACGCAGGCCGCCGGGCGAACAGCGCGGTCAGCACGTCCGTGTCGGACGTCGCCGCGGGCTGTCGGTACTCCGGCATGGTGTCGGTACCCAGCATTCCGGCAAGTTCCAGCGTGTTGATCAGGTTGCCGTTATGCCCAAGAGCCAGGCCGCCGTCCCCGATGGCGCGGAAGGTCGGCTGGGCGTTCTCCCAGACCGAGGAGCCCGAGGTCGAGTACCGGCAGTGGCCAACGGCGATGTACCCGCGCAGGGCTTCCAGGGCTGATTCGTCAAAGACCTGCGCGACAAGGCCCATGTCCTTGTAGACGACGATGCGGCCACCGTCGCTGACCGCGATCCCGGCTGACTCCTGGCCTCGGTGCTGAAGGGCGTACAGGGCGTAGTAGGCCAGCTTGGCGACGTCCTCACCCGGCGACCAGACGCCGAATACGCCGCAGGCGTCTCGTGGCGGCCGATCGGAGGGATCGAGCTCATCCGTCAGGCGGCCGTCGGGCTTTGGCACACCACCATTCTAGTGAGCAGATGGCGCGCCGGCGCCGCCACACGCGCGAACCGGCAGGTATGGCGCAAGGTCAGCGCGTGGACCACTGGCCTGGACGGCGCCGACGGCGACCGCTTCGGCCCACTGAAGCCGGCCGGTCGCCAACCGGATCCAGGTGACGGGATCGGTCTCGACGACGTTGGGCGGCGTGCCCCGGGTGTGCCGGGGGCCGGGCACGCACTGCACGGCGGCTACCGGGGGCACGCGCACTTCCACGGCCCGGCCGGGCACGGTCTCGGCGAGCACGGCCAGCAGGTACCGGACCGCGGCGCGAAGCGCGTCGGGCGGGGGCGGGTCGCCGGCATCGAGCGCACGCGTCACGGCGGTCACGCTCCCCGCGTCCCGCGGGTCCGGGCCCCGGGGGCGCCGGGCCCGCTGACCCCCGCCAGGGGCCGCCGGGCGCTGGGAGGGCTGGGCGGGCATCGGGGCCGTCAGCCGAAGATCGCCGGGAGGGCGCTGCCGTGCACGTCGGCCAGTTCCTTCAGCGAGATCACGAAGGTATCCGTGACCTCCAGCTGGTGCCCGCCTACGGCGCCGATGTCGACGGCGGGCACCGCGTACCTGGCGCAGAGCTGCGCGAACTCCGTCTCCGCCCCCGGGCGGACGGCGACGATGGCCCGGGCCGCCGATTCGCTGAACAGCGCGGTGAATACATCCCCGGGCAGCGTGACCCGGGCACCGAGCCCGCCGCGCAGGCAGGACTCGGCGAGCGCGACCGCGAGGCCGCCGTCGGACAGATCGTGGGCAGCGCACGCCACGCCGGAGGCGGCCGCGAGCACCTGCGCCAGCCTCTGTTCCGCTCCGAAATCGACCTGCGGTGGGCGGCCGCCCAGGTGCCCGTGCACCACCTGGGCCCACGCGGATCCGCCGAACTCGGCGCCGGTACGTCCGAGCAGGAAAATGCGCGCCCCGTCGGCGGTGAACCCGATCGACAGCCGGCGGCGCACGTCGTCGTGCACGCCCAGCACCCCGATGACCGGGGTCGGCTGGATGGCGGCTTCGCCTGTCTGGTTGTAGAAGCTGACGTTCCCGCCGGTGACGGGCACGCCAAGCACGGCGCAGCCGTCGGCGAGGCCGCGGACCGCCTCGGCGAACTGCCACATCACCGCCGGGTCCTCGGGCGAACCGAAGTTCAGGCAGTTCGTCACGGCCAGCGGCCGGGCGCCGGTCGCGGCCACGTTGCGGTACGCCTCGCAGAGCGCGAGCTGCGCTCCCGCGTACGGGTCGAGCAGCGTGTAGCGGCCGTTGCCGTCGGTGGCCAGCGCCACACCCAGCCCGGTTTCCTCATCGATACGTATCAGCCCGCCGTCCTCGGGCATGGCCAGGACGGTGTCGCCGCGCACGTAGCGGTCGTACTGCTCGGTCACCCAGGTCTTGTCCGCGAGGCCGGGCGAGCCAAGCAGGGACAGCAGCGTGGCGCGCAGGCCGCTGGCCCCGGACGGGCGCGGCAGCGCGGCGGGGTCGGCGGCGGCCAGCTCGTCCTGCCAGCCGGGCCGGGCCAGCGGGCGGGAGTACACGGGCCCCTCGTCCGCGGCGGTGCCGGGCGGGATGTCGACGACCGTATCGCCCTGCCAGGTCATCTCGAGCCGACCGGTGCTGGTCACCTCACCGATGACCGTGGCCTGCACGCCCCACCTCGCGCAGACGCTCAGGAACCGGGGAACGTTGCCCGGCTCGACGACCGCCATCATGCGCTCCTGCGACTCGCTCATCAGGATTTCCGGTGGCCCGAGCGCCGGGTCGCGCAGCGGCACGGCGTCGAGCCGGACCCGCATGCCGCCGCTGCCGGCCGCGGCGAGCTCGGTGGTGGCGCAGGCCACGCCCGCCGCGCCGAGATCCTGAACGCCCGTCACCAGGCCGTCACGGTAGAGCTCGAGGCAGCACTCGATCAGCAGCTTCTCCAGGAACGGGTCGCCCACCTGGACGCTGGGCCGCTTGGCCGCGTGCCCGTCACCGGGCCCGCCGAAGGTCGCGCTGGCCAGGACCGACGCGCCGCCGATGCCGTCGGGCCCGGTCCGCGAGCCGAGCAGTATGACCTGGTTGCCGGGCCCGTCGGCGGTGGCCAGCTTGAGGTCCCCGTGCCGCATCACCCCGACGCACAGCGCGTTGACGAGCGGATTGCCCGCGTAGCAGGCATCGAAGGCCAGTTCCCCGCCGATGTTGGGCAGGCCCAGGCAGTTGCCGTAGAAGGAGATGCCACTGACCACACCGGACAGCACCCGGCGGGTGTCACCCGCGCCGGCCGGCCCGAACCGCAGCGCGTCCATCACTGCCACCGGCCGGGCCCCCATGGCCAGGATGTCGCGGACAATGCCGCCGACGCCGGTCGCCGCACCCTGGTGCGGCTCGACGTAGGAGGGGTGGTTGTGCGATTCGATCTTGAAGGTAACCGCGTAGCCGCCGCCGATGTCGACGACGCCGGCGTTGGCGCCGATCCCGGCCAGCAGCGCGTCACTGCGCGGCGCCTTCTCGGCGAACTGACGCAGGTGCACCTTGGACGACTTGTAGGAGCAGTGCTCGCTCCACATCACCGAGTACAGGGCGAGCTCGGCGTCGGTGGGCCGGCGGCCCAGCAGCTGCCGGATCCGCTCGTACTCCGGTTCGGTCAGGCCGAGCTCGGCGAACGGCTGGGGCTGGTCCGGAGTGGCCGCGGCGCGGGTCACCGTGTCCTGAGCGGCCATCTCAGGCTCCCACCAGAGCGGAAACCGCGGAGGCGAAGAAGCCGAGCCCGTCGCAGCCCGGCCCGGTGAGCTCGCTGGTCGCGTACTCGGGGTGCGGCATGAGGCCCGCCACGTTACCCGCCTCGTTACTGACGCCGGCGATGTCGCGCGCGGAGCCATTGGGGTTGCCCAGGTAGCGGACCAGCACCTGGCCGCCGGATTCCAGCGCCGCGAGGGTGGCTTCGTCTGCGGCGTAGGCGCCGTCGCCGCTCTTCAGCGGCACGGTGATCTCCTGGCCCGCCGCGTACGCCCGGGTCCATGGCGTGCGGACGTTCTCCACCCGCAGCCGCACGTCCCGGCTGACGAAGTGCAGGCCCGCGTTACGGGTCAGCGCGCCGGGCAGCAGGTGCGCCTCGCACAGGATCTGGAAGCCGTTGCAGATGCCGAGCACCGGCAGTCCGGCCGGCACGGCTGCGGTGAGCTCGGCCATCACCGGGGCGAACCGAGCGATGGCACCGCAGCGCAGGTAGTCTCCGTAGGAGAAGCCGCCAGGCAGGACCACCGCATCCGCGCCGCGCAGGTCACGCTCGTCGTGCCAGAGGGGAACGGGCTCGCCGCCGGCCCGGCGGACCGCCCGCGCCGCCTCGGCTTCGTCCAGCGAGCCCGGGAAAGTGATGATGCCAACGCGTGCGGTCACGAGCTATCACAAAAGCTGTTGAGAGGCACACGCGAAGATTACCGGCTGAGCTGGCCTCGTCTGGCCCCCGGGAACATCAGCCGCGGCCCGGCCGGGCAACGGCCAGCACGCGACGGGCCGGGGCTCGCCGGAACTGCCCCGCCGGGCAGGGGATCAGCTGGCCGCGCGCATCCGGGCCAGCAGAGCATCACCGGCCCAGTCAATCCGCTTGCGCATGGTCACCACCGTGCCGCGGCCCGGACGGCTGCTCAGCGTCACGTCGTCGACGCAGGCCCGCATGACATCCAGCCCGCGGCCCGATTCGGGCAGGTTCATCACATCCGGCGCGCGGCCGGGGCGCCTTTCTGCCGCCCGGCCCTGGGCCGGGCCACCCGCCGGGGACAGCGGGGCCGCCGGGGAAGCGCGCCGCCAGGTCATCCGGCGCAGAGCCGTGTGCTGGAAACGGCGCCTGCCGCCCGGCATCGTGAGGCCGTGAGACGGGCGAGAGCGGCGGCGCCCGCCAGAGCCGCCGGCCCGGGGCGCGGCGCGGTCCGCAGCCGGGCCCGCAAAGCTCCAGTCCTCGGCAACCTCGACCTCGCACCGGTTCGCGCCGATGGTGACGACCACCGCGTAACCGGTGACCCTGGGCCCGCCGTGCCTGAGCACGTTGGAGCACGCCTCCGTCGCGGCCAGCAGGATGTCCGAAATACTGTCCTCGTCGACACCCACGGCGCGCAGCACGTCGCCGAGCACGCGCCGGGTCACGGGGACGCTGAGCGCCTCGCGCC